>PPYF01208478.1_pt1 | contig 46683 bp, 36 predicted proteins | sample 1559871 | NCBI WGS metagenome assembly PPYF01 (sample SAMN08240021, study PRJNA423297) | Human gut metagenome, whole genome shotgun sequencing project.
ATATAATTTATCTGATAATCAGTGATTACTCGATGATGGAAGCAACACGACCTGATCCTACAGTACGTCCACCTTCACGGATAGCGAAAGTAAGACCCTGCTCCATAGCGATCGGATGGATCAGTTCGATTGTCATCTCTACGTTATCTCCAGGCATGCACATTTCTGTACCTTCTGGCAGGTTGATAACGCCTGTTACGTCTGTTGTTCTGAAGTAGAACTGAGGACGATAGTTGTTGAAGAAAGGTGTATGACGTCCACCCTCGTCTTTTGTCAGAACGTAAACCTGAGCTGTGAATTTTTTGTGGCAAGTTACAGAACCTGGTTTAGCCAGAACCTGTCCACGAACGATATCTGTTCTCTGAACACCACGCAGCAGAGCACCGATGTTATCACCAGCCTGTGCTTCGTCAAGCAGTTTACGGAACATTTCGATACCAGTTACAACAGTTTTTCTTGTTTCTTCTTTAACACCCAGAATCTCAACTTCATCGTTCAGGTGCAGAATACCACGCTCTACTCTACCAGTTGCAACAGTACCACGACCAGTAATAGTAAATACGTCCTCTACAGGCATCAGGAACGGTTTGTCAGTGTCACGCTCTGGATCAGGAATCCAGCTGTCAACTGCATCCATCAGTTCCATGATCTTGTCGCCCCATTCTCCGTTAGGATCTTCCAGAGCTTTCAGAGCAGAACCCTGGATAATAGGAGTATCATCTCCCGGGAACTCGTACTCTGTCAGCAGTTCACGGATCTCCATATCTACCAGTTCAAGCAGTTCTTCATCTTCAACCATATCACATTTGTTCATGAATACTACAATGTAAGGAACACCTACCTGACGAGACAGCAGGATGTGCTCTTTTGTCTGAGCCATAACACCGTCTGTAGCAGCTACTACCAGGATAGCGCCATCCATCTGAGCAGCACCAGTGATCATGTTTTTAACGTAGTCAGCATGACCTGGGCAGTCAACGTGTGCATAATGACGTTTCTCTGTCTCATACTCAACGTGTGCTGTAGAAATTGTGATACCACGCTCTCTCTCTTCTGGAGCTTTATCAATGTTTTCGAAATCTACTTTTGTGTTACCTGCAACTCTTTCAGCCAGAACTTTTGTAATAGCTGCTGTTGTAGTTGTTTTACCATGGTCAACGTGTCCAATGGTACCAATGTTACAATGTGGTTTGCTTCTTTCAAATTTAGCTTTAGCCATTATTAATTTCCTCCTTAAAACTTGAGCCATAAGGCAAATTTTAACTATTTTTTAATAGACCTGCTATCCTTGATTATATTGCAAATCAAGGATATTTGCAAGTCATAGTTTTATTATTTTCCCTTTGCAGAGAGAACTTTTTCCTGTACGGACTTCGGAACCGGCTCATATCTGTCAAAGAACATGGAGTAGTTACCACGACCCTGTGTTCTGGAACGCAGATCTGTTGCATATCCGAACATTTCAGCCAGCGGCACATATCCGCGGATCATTTTTCCACCGCCGATATCTTCCATACCTTCGATACGTCCACGACGGGAGTTGATATCACCGATAACATCACCCATGTAATCTTCCGGAGTAGTAACTTCTACTCTCATGATAGGCTCCAGCAGTACCGGAGATGCTTTCTGCATAGCATCTTTAAATGCCATGGATCCGGCAATATGGAAAGCCATCTCGGAAGAGTCGACTTCATGGTAAGAACCGTCATATACATTTGCATGAACACCTACTACCGGGAATCCGCCCAGAATACCGGACTTCATAGCTTCCTCAATACCTTCGCCTACAGCCGGGATGTACTCTTTCGGAATAGCACCACCAACTACAGTAGACTCAAACTTGTAGGTTTCTTCTGCATTTGCATCCATCGGAGTAAATTTAACTTTACAGTGACCATACTGTCCACGTCCACCAGACTGTTTTGCATATTTGTGCTCAACGTCTACTGGTTTTGTGATTGTCTCTTTGTATGCTACCTGAGGTGCACCTACGTTAGCCTCTACCTTGAATTCACGAAGCAGACGGTCAACGATGATATCCAGATGCAGCTCACCCATACCAGCGATAATGGTCTGACCTGTTTCCTGGTTTGTATGGGCACGGAATGTAGGATCTTCTTCTGCAAGTTTTGCAAGAGATTCACCCAGTTTACCCTGACCAGCTTTTGTCTTAGGCTCGATAGCCAGCTCGATAACTGGTTCCGGGAATTCCATGGATTCCAGGATTACCGGATGCTGCTCGTCACAGATTGTATCACCTGTTGTAGTGAACTTAAATCCGATTGCTGCAGCGATATCACCGGAATATACTTTAGCAAGCTCTTCACGTTTATTGGCATGCATCTGAAGGATACGACCAACACGCTCTTTCTTGCCTTTTGTTGCATTTAATACATAAGAACCTGCATTCATGGTTCCTGAGTATACGCGGAAGTATGCCAGTTTACCAACGAATGGGTCTGTCATGATCTTGAATGCCAAAGCGGAGAACGGCTCATCATCAGATGAATGTCTCACGATTTCATTTCCATCCAGATCAGTTCCCTGAATAGCAGGGATATCTAATGGAGACGGCATATATTCAATGATTGCATCCAGAAGCTTCTGAACACCTTTGTTTCTGTATGCAGTTCCGCAGCAAACAGGAACTGCCGCACATTCGCAGGTAGCTTTTCTCAAAGCTGCTTTCATCTCATCTACAGAAGGCTCTTCACCTTCCAGATATGCCATCATCAGGTCATCATCCAGCTCGCAGACTTTTTCTACCAGTTCGGTATGATACAGCTCTGCATCATCCTGCATATCTTCAGGAATATCTGTTACACTGATGTCATCTCCCTTATCATCATTGTAGATGTAAGCTTTCATTTCAAACAGGTCAATGATTCCTATGAAATCATTTTCTTTACCGATTGGCAGCTGCAGACAGATTGCGTTTTTACCCAATCTTGTCTTAATCTGCTCTACGGCACCATAGAAATCTGCACCCAGGATATCCATCTTATTGATGAATGCCATACGAGGTACATTGTAGGTATCAGCCTGACGCCAAACGTTTTCAGACTGAGGCTCTACACCACCTTTAGCACAGAATACACCTACAGCACCATCCAGTACACGAAGAGAACGCTCTACTTCTACAGTAAAGTCTACGTGTCCTGGTGTATCAATGATATTGATACGATGCTCTAATGCACCAGCCTTCGGTTTTGTCTGCTCTTCCAGAGTCCAGTGACAGGTTGTAGCAGCAGAAGTAATTGTAATACCTCTCTCCTGCTCCTGCTCCATCCAGTCCATGGTAGCAGTTCCCTCATGGGTATCTCCGATTTTATAGTTTACACCGGTATAATACAGAATACGCTCAGTTGTTGTGGTTTTACCCGCATCGATATGAGCCATAATACCAATATTTCTGGTTCTCTCTAATGGATATTCTCTTCCAGCCAATTGGATTTCCTCCTTTAGAATCTGTAATGAGCAAATGCCTTATTAGCTTCTGCCATTTTATGCATGTCTTCTTTCTTCTTAACAGATGCACCGGTGTTGTTCATTGCATCCAGAAGCTCATTTGCCAGTCTGTCTTCCATGGTCTTCTCGCCTCTCTTACGGGAGTACAGAGTCAGCCAGCGAAGAGCCAGAGCCTGACGTCTTTCCGGACGAACTTCGATAGGCACCTGATAAGTAGCTCCACCGATACGTCTTGCCTTTACTTCCAGTACAGGCATAATGTTATTCATAGCTTCTTCAAAAACTTCGATTGCTGGTTTTCCAGCTTTTTCTTCTACTTTAGCGAAAGCACCGTAAACAATCTTCTGTGCTACACCTTTCTTACCGTCTAACATGATGTTATTGATAAGTTTAGTAACCACTTTATTGTTGTACAGTGGATCTGCCAAAACGTCTCTTTTCTGAGTATGTCCTTTACGTGGCACGTTACTTCCCTCCTTAATCAATAGATTATCTCTTAGGTACTCACATGACAGTCTGAGCAGTTATTCAGTACCGTCTACTATGTGTTCGCACTGGTAAATTCCTCTATTTTACCCGCAACCATCAGGGTATAAATGGAATCGCCGTACATAGTGTCTGTGATGTTTGTTCTATATTATTGCGCATGGTCTCTTTCGCCATGCTGATTCTCGCAAGCAAAGCTTGCTCGCATCACGGCTTTCGCCGTATGCATCCTTCCATAAGTTGCCAGCCCGGTGTGCAAGCACCCCGTTCTGCCACCTTCTGTCAGGCTGCGCATGGCTCAATGCAAACGCGTTTATTTTTTAGGTCTCTTTGCTCCGTATTTGGAACGAGCCTGTTTTCTATTAGCAACACCTGCAGTGTCAAGTGTACCTCTGATGATGTGGTATCTTGTACCTGGTAAGTCTTTAACACGACCACCACGGATCAGAACAACACTATGCTCCTGAAGGTTGTGACCTTCTCCTGGGATGTAGCTTGTCACTTCGATTCCGTTGGAAAGACGTACTCTGGCGATTTTACGAAGAGCGGAGTTAGGTTTCTTAGGTGTAGCAGTCTTAACAGCTGTACACACACCTCTCTTCTGTGGTGAAGACAAATCGCTGGATTTTTTTCTTAAAGAGTTAAAACTTTTCTGCAGAGCAGGAGCAGTAGATTTCTTAACAGAAGTCTGACGTCCCTTTCTTACTAACTGATTAAATGTAGGCATTCCATTTCACCTCCTGTAGTATTTTCCGTTTCTTGGTTCTGTGGTTGCTATTATTCATACATAATCGCACACAAAAATAACTGCATTTCTATGCACGCTTTTGTATTATAGCCTTGAGGCTTCAAAAAGTCAAGGGGGAAAAACACTAATAACTAACTTGCTACTACTTTTTTTTAATATTTTGAAAGATTGTCACCATTTTCACTGTTGCTTTTGCGACATTTCCTTTAAAAAATAGGATAATTCCATTGAGAAGTATTACGAAATTACTATTTTGGAAAAAATGTCACCCTTTTTTAGGCGAAAAAGTGGTGACATTTTTTTCAAACCGAGAAAAAGTATCTTTTCAATGATTAAACTGAAGCATTTCCAGAAAATACCACCAGAATTTTCTCGATACATGGTGACACTTTTTCTAAATACTGAAAAGGTATACATTCTATCCCGTTATCTATAGAATGATGTCTTACATAAACTATGTTGGGGGCAAAAGATGCCTGACAAAAAACCAGAGCCATACACATTTCTGCGTATGACCCTGGTTTTTTTCTTAATTATTCTTCTGTCAAGAGCACATCTTCTGTCTCAGCAGCTTCTGTTTCCATTTCTTCTGAAATTTCTTCCAAAGCATCTTCATTTATAGTTTCTGTCATCTCTTCTGCAACAGCCTGTGTATCGTTTTCTTCTTCCTCATACACTACTGTTTCCTCTTCTTCCTGCTCTGCCAGCATATCATCCGTAGACAGCTTGATATTGCTGTAACGTTTCATACCTGTTCCGGCAGGAATCAGTTTACCAATGATAACGTTTTCTTTCAGACCGATCAGCTTATCAACTTTTCCTTTGATTGCTGCCTCTGTCAGAACCTTGGTGGTCTCCTGGAAGGATGCTGCTGATAAGAAGGAATCGGTAGCCAGAGAAGCTTTTGTGATACCCAGCATAACCTGTTTACCTTCTGCCTGCTCCTTGCCTTCTTTTTCTATCTCTTCATTTACATCTTCAAAATCCAGAACGTCTACCAGGCTTCCCGGAAGGAATTCTGTATCACCATTGTTCTCAATGCGGATCTTCTTCAGCATCTGACGAACGATAACCTCGATATGTTTATCATTGATCTCTACACCCTGAAGACGGTATACTCTCTGTACCTCGCGGATCATGTAATCCTGTACGGCACGCACACCTTTAATTTTCAGGATGTCGTGCGGATTTACAGAACCTTCCGTCAACTCATCGCCAGCTTCCAGAACCTGCCCATCCATAACTTTGATTCTGGATCCATAAGGAATCAGATAAGTCTTGGAATCACCAGTTTCTCTGTCTGTAACAACGATCTCGCGTTTCTTCTTGGTATCTTTGATGGCAACCTCACCTTTGATCTCGGTGATAATTGCAAGACCCTTCGGTTTTCTGGCCTCAAACAACTCCTCGACACGGGGAAGACCCTGTGTGATATCGCCGCCGGCCACACCACCGGTATGGAACGTACGCATGGTCAGCTGTGTACCTGGCTCACCGATAGACTGTGCTGCGATGATACCTACAGACTCGCCCACCTGAACGGCTTCGCCTGTTGCCATGTTGGCTCCGTAACATTTCGCACAAACACCGATCTTGCACTTACAGCTTAAAATGGTACGGATCTTAATCTTGGTATATTTATTTCCATTTTCATCTACACCGTCTTTCATGACTCTTGCGGCACGCTTCGGTGTGATCATATGGTTTGCTTTTACAATAACATTTCCATCTTTGTCCTTGATGGTTTCACAGGAGAATCTTCCTGTGATACGCTCCTGCAGGCTTTCGATCTCTTCTTTTCCGTCTGTAAATTCTTTTACATACATACCGGAAATCTCATCTCTGCCTTCACAGCAGTCTACTTCACGAACAATCAGATCCTGAGAAACGTCTACCAGACGTCTTGTCAGATAACCGGAATCGGCTGTACGAAGAGCGGTATCGGACAGACCTTTACGAGCTCCATGGGCTGACATGAAGTACTCCAATACGTCAAGACCTTCACGGAAGTTAGACTTAATTGGCAGCTCGATGGTGTGACCTGTTGTATCGGCCATCAAACCACGCATACCAGCCAGCTGTTTGATCTGCTTATCAGAACCACGGGCTCCAGAGTCAGCCATCATAAAGATGTTGTTGTATTTATCCAAACCTGTCAGCAGCGCTTTTGTCAAAGCATCGTCAGTCTGTTTCCAGGTTTCTACTACTTCTTTGTAACGCTCTTCCTCAGTGATCAGACCACGTTTGAAGTTCCGTGTGATCTTATCAACCGTATCCTGAGCATCCTGAATCATCTGCGGTTTCTGCGGCGGCACTGTCATATCAGAAATAGATACGGTCATAGCCGCTCTTGTGGAGTATTTGTAACCCATAGCCTTGATATCATCCAGGACCTCTGCGGTCTTGGTAGCTCCATGCGTATTGATTACTTTCTCCAGAATCTGTTTCAGCTGTTTCTTTCCAACGTGGAAATCAACCTCCAAAAGCAATTCATTGCCTTCCACACTACGATCTACAAATCCCAGATCCTGAGGCAGGATCTCATTAAAGAGGAAACGTCCCAGAGTGGATTCTACTGTCTGTGTGAGCACCTGTCCGTCTGCCATTGTCTTCTGGCAACGTACACGGACCTTGGTCTGTAAGGTAATATAACCATTTTCATAGGCCAGGATCGCTTCATTCAGATTCTTAAAGCAGTCTCCCTCGCCTTTGCTTCCCGGTCTTTCCTGCGTCAGGTAATAAATACCCAAAACCATATCCTGAGAAGGTACCGCTACCGGACCACCATCGGACGGTTTCAGTAAGTTATTCGGAGAAAGCAGAAGGAAACGGCACTCAGCCTGCGCTTCCACGGAAAGCGGAAGATGGACAGCCATCTGGTCTCCGTCAAAGTCAGCGTTAAATGCGGTACATACCAGAGGATGAAGCTTAATCGCTTTACCTTCCACCAGAATCGGCTCAAATGCCTGAATGCCCAGACGATGCAGTGTAGGAGCACGGTTCAGCATAACCGGATGCTCTTTGATTACTTCTTCCAGTACATCCCATACTTCCGGCTGAAGCTTCTCCACCATCTTCTTCGCATTCTTGATATTGTGTGCTGTTCCGTTAGCCACCAGCTCTTTCATAACAAATGGTTTAAACAGCTCGATTGCCATTTCTTTTGGCAGACCACACTGATAAATCTTCAGTTCTGGTCCTACTACGATAACAGAACGTCCAGAATAGTCAACACGTTTACCCAGCAGGTTCTGACGGAAACGTCCAGATTTACCTTTCAGCATATCAGAAAGGGATTTCAGCGCACGGTTTCCAGGACCTGTTACCGGACGCCCACGACGACCATTATCGATCAGCGCATCTACAGCCTCCTGCAGCATACGTTTCTCATTTCTTACAATGATATCCGGAGCGCCCAGCTCCAGCAGTCTTTTCAGACGATTATTTCTGTTAATGATGCGACGGTACAGATCATTCAAGTCAGAAGTAGCAAAACGTCCGCCGTCCAGCTGCACCATCGGACGAAGATCCGGAGGAATAACTGGAACTACATCCATGATCATCCATTCCGGACGGTTTCCAGATTCACGGAACGCTTCTACCACTTCCAGACGTTTGATGATACGGGCACGTTTCTGTCCCGTAGCATCCTTCAGTCCGGCTTTCAGTTCCACGGACTCTGCTTCCAGATCAATCGCCTGAAGCAGTTCCTTAATGGACTCCGCGCCCATACCTACACGGAAATCATTACCATAATTTTCTCTGGCTTCCTGATATTCTCTCTCTGTCAGAACCTGTTTCAGCTGCAGATTACTGTTTGCAGGATCCAAAACGATATAATTTGCAAAATACAGAACCTTCTCCAGAGTTCTTGGAGAAAGATCCAGGATCAGTCCCATACGGGACGGAATTCCTTTAAAGTACCAGATATGGGATACAGGAGCTGCAAGCTCGATGTGTCCCATACGTTCTCTACGAACGCTGGCTTTGGTGACTTCTACGCCGCATCGGTCGCAGACAACACCTTTATAACGGATTTTCTTATATTTTCCACAGTGACATTCCCAGTCCTTGCTTGGTCCGAAAATTCTTTCACAGAACAAACCATCTTTTTCCGGTTTCAAAGTTCTGTAGTTGATGGTCTCCGGCTTTTTCACTTCGCCATGGGACCACTCACGGATCTTTTCCGGAGATGCCAGACCAATTTTAATCGCATCGAACGTCATTGGTTGATATACTTCTTTATTGGTTGTTTCAGCCATTTGGTTGCTCCTTTCTCAGGTATGAAATCATCATCCGCCGCTTGGGCATATGATTAAAAATCTAACAGTTCTTCTTCATCCGATACTTCTTCTGTGGTATCTTCTTCCACATCTACCAGTTCTTCACCTTCGAATTCCTGTTTGCTGAAACCATAGCTGCCATAAGATTCCTGATCATCATTATGGTAGTTTTTGTCTCCTTCAATGATGGAACGCAGATCAGTATCACCGTAATCGATATTTTCCATGATCTCTACTTCCGTATTATCATCTCTCAGAACCTTCACATCCAGACCCAGAGACTGCAGCTCTTTCAGCAATACCTTAAAGGATTCCGGAATACCAGGTTCAGGAATATTATCACCTTTGATAATCGCCTCATACGTTTTCACACGACCGATCACATCATCTGATTTTACAGTCAAAATCTCCTGAAGAGTGTAAGATGCACCGTAAGCTTCCAGCGCCCAAACCTCCATCTCTCCAAAACGCTGTCCACCAAACTGAGCTTTACCACCCAGAGGCTGCTGTGTTACCAGGGAGTATGGACCTGTAGAACGGGCATGGATCTTATCATCTACCAGATGATGCAGCTTCAGGTAATGCATGTGTCCAATGGTTACCGGACTGTCAAAATACTCTCCGGTACGTCCGTCACGAAGTCTTACTTTACCATCGCGGGAAATCGGAACACCTTTCCACAATTTTCTGTGTTCTCTGTTTTCATACAGATAATCATATACTTCCGGGAGCAATTCTTCTTTATGTCTCTCAGAGAACTCTTCCCAGCTCAAGTTTACATAATCATTTGCCAGTTCCAGAGTATCCATGATGTCATCCTCGTTTGCTCCGTCAAATACAGGAGTGGCAATATTGAAGCCCAGCGCTTTCGCAGCCAGACTGAGATGAATCTCCAGCACCTGTCCGATATTCATACGGGAAGGCACACCCAGAGGATTCAGAACGATATCCAGAGGACGTCCATTTGGCAGGAAAGGCATATCTTCCACTGGAAGTACCCTGGAAACCACACCCTTGTTACCATGACGACCAGCCATCTTATCACCTACAGAGATCTTTCTCTTCTGAGCAATATAGATACGTACCGCCTGATTTACTCCCGGAGACAACTCATCACCATTTTCTCTTGTAAATACTTTCGCATCCACAACGATACCATACTCGCCGTGAGGTACTTTCAGAGATGTATCACGAACCTCTCTCGCTTTTTCACCAAAGATTGCGCGAAGCAGACGTTCTTCTGCTGTCAGCTCCGTCTCTCCCTTCGGAGTAACCTTACCGACCAGAATATCGCCAGCGCGAACCTCTGCACCGATACGGATAATTCCACGCTCATCCAGATCTTTCAGCGCGTCGTCACCAACACCCGGAACATCTTTTGTAATCTCTTCCGGTCCCAGTTTGGTATCTCTGGCTTCTGCTTCATATTCTTCAATATGGATAGATGTATATACATCCTCCTGAACCAGTCTTTCACTTAACAGTACCGCATCCTCGTAGTTATAACCTTCCCAGGTCATAAATCCGATCAGCGGGTTCTTGCCCAGAGCCAGCTCGCCGTTATAAGTAGAAGGTCCATCAGCAATCACCTGACCCGCCTCTACATGCTCTCCTTTTACTACGATCGGTTTCTGATTGTAGCAGTTACTCTGGTTACTTCTCAGGAACTTGGTCAGATGATAAACATCTGTTGTTCCATCATCATTCTTCATTGTGATCTCTTTAGAAGCAGCTTTTGTGATCACGCCTGCTTTCCTTGCAATCACACAAACACCGGAGTCTACAGCAGCTTTCGCTTCCATACCGGTACCAACTACAGGAGCTTCTGTGATCATCAGCGGCACTGCCTGACGCTGCATGTTGGATCCCATCAGCGCGCGGTTCGCATCGTCGTTCTGCAGGAACGGAATCAATGCGGTAGCCACGGAGAACACCATCTTAGGAGACACGTCCATGTAATCAAACATCCGTCTCTCATATTCCTGTGTTTCATCCAGATAACGTCCAGATACATTTTTATGAATAAAATGACCTTCTTCATCCAAAGGCTCATTCGCCTGCGCTACATGGTAATTGTCTTCTTCGTCCGCAGTCATGTAAACTACTTCATCCGTTACTCTCGGATTCTTCGGATCACTCTTGTCGATCCGGCGGTACGGAGCCTCTACAAAACCATATTCATTAATTCTTGCATAAGATGCAAGAGAGTTGATCAGACCGATGTTTGGTCCCTCAGGCGTCTCAATAGGACACATTCTTCCGTAATGAGAATAATGTACGTCTCGCACCTCAAATCCGGCACGATCACGGGACAGACCGCCAGGTCCCAATGCAGACAGACGTCTCTTATGCGTCAGCTCACCCAACGGGTTATTCTGATCCATAAACTGAGACAGCTGAGAAGAACCAAAGAATTCTTTCACCGCAGCCGTCACCGGTTTGATATTGATCAGAGACTGAGGAGAAATACCCTCTGCATCCTGAGTTGTCATTCTCTCTCTTACAACTCTTTCCAGTCTGGACATACCGATCCGATACTGGTTCTGCAGCAGTTCACCAACTGCACGGATACGACGATTGCCCAAATGGTCGATATCATCATCGTTACCCAGACCGTATTCCAGATGCATATTATAGTTAATGGAAGCAAAAATATCTTCCTCTGTAATGTGCTTCGGAATCAACTCATGGATGTGACGATGGATCGCTGCTTTCAGATCGTCCTCATCTTCATTTTCTTCCATCAGCTGTGCCAGAGCCGGATAATATACTAATTCTGTAATTCCCAGTTCCTTTGGATCGCAATCCACAAAACTGGTCAGATCCACCATCATATTAGAAAGAACTTTAATATTTCTCTCTTCTGTCTGGATCCATACAAACGGAACTGCCGCATTCTGAATAGAATCTGCCAGTTCTTTTGTCACTTCTGTTCCCGCTTCCGCCAGAATCTCACCTGTTGTAGTATCAACCACATCCTCTGCCAGAACCTGACCTGTAATACGGTTTCTCAGAAGCAGCTTTTTATTAAATTTATATCTTCCTACTTTTGCCAAATCATAGCGTTTTGGATCGAAGAACATACTGTTGATCAGACTTCTTGCGCTTTCCACTGCCAGCGGCTCACCCGGACGGATCTTCTTATACAGTTCCAAAAGACCTTCCTCGTAACAGGTTGCAGTATCTTTTCCAAAACTTGCCAGAATCTTCGGTTCTTCACCAAATAGTTCTACGATCTCCGCATTCGTTCCTTTACCCAACGCACGAATCAATACAGTGATTGGAACCTTTCTGGTTCTGTCCACACGAACATAGAAAACATCGTTAGAATCTGTCTCATATTCCAGCCATGCACCACGATTCGGGATTACCGTGGAAGAGAACAGTCTCTTACCGACTTTATCATGAGCGATAGCGTAATAAATACCAGGGGAACGTACTAGCTGGCTGACAATAACACGCTCAGCACCATTGATAACAAAGGTACCGGTTGCTGTCATTAACGGCAAATCACCCATGAAGATCTCATGCTCTTTAATCTCGTCGTTTTCTTTATTGTACAATCTGACCTTAACTTTCAAAGGTGCAGCATAGGTTGCGTCTCTCTCTTTGCACTCTTCGATGGAATATTTTACATCATCTTCGCACAGAGTAAAGTCCACAAATTCCAAGCTCAACTTCCCACTGTAATCCGTAATGGGGGAGATATCGTCAAAAACTTCCCGCAAACCTTCCTCAAGGAACCAGTTGTAGGAGTCTTTCTGAACCTCAATCAAGTTGGGCATTTCCAAAACTTCTTTTTGTCTCTGGTAGCTCATCCGCATACTTTTGCCATTTGTAATAGGACGTATTCTGTTATTTTCCATTGACCGTTTCACCCCTTGTATATTTGATTTATTACCGCTCATGCCTGTTTTATGTTCGCTAAGATTAGACTTGTAGGCATATCTTGCCATAATAGTGCATTTTTTACAATATCACACTTTGTCAAGAGTGTCAATAGCATTTTTGTTTTTTATTCATAGAATTCCCATAAAAAATGCTTTGGGATTTTCCGTATATACCGTACAATCCCAAAGCACTTTTTATTCTTCTCTTCCTTCCAATATTTGATCAACCGGACCGATAATCTTATGTTCGAGTCCATAGACAATATTACTCAGCACATATTCACCGTCATTTACAAAAATCTCAATCAAATTTTCATCGGCGATAATATCCAATTCACATTTCTCCTTTAACTGAGGAGTAGAAAGTACATTCCGATAGTGATTACGTTCCCCAAACACCCGGCTTCTATCTGCACAAACCTTATTTTCTTCTATATAAATACGATAGCCGCCAATATTTAATTCCTCTCCTTCTTGTAAAGAAGTTTTCAAACGAAATCCTTTTTTCCAGTTGATTTGTTCTTTTTCCACTTTTTTTGACATATAGCGATCAATTTCCGGATGCATCCGATATACAATATGTCCGTCCTGTATTTCCATAACCCTCGGCGTACACATCATACCATTCCATGTGCTTCTCTCTTCATCTCCCGGAACAGACTCCGGCATCCTCATCCAACCGATCATCACCCGGTTTCCGTCTTTGTCCAGATTCGTCTGGGGCGCGTAAAGATCCAGACCACAATCCACAAACTGATACTTTTCCGGCAGAGATAATTCACATTTTTCTTCTTCAAAATCCACACAGGCACATATGGAATTATGAGCGTACTCCAATCCATCTTCCAGAATTTTCATTGGCGATCCCTGAAAAACATATTGTCCGTCAATCTGGAACAAGTCGGGACACTCTAATATGATTCCGAAATTTTTATGTTGATACTGGTTCACATACTCCCATTTTTCTCCGTCAGCGCTTGCAAAAAACAGCGCCCGTCCCTGTTCGTTCTTCAGAGTACTTCCCAGAAGCATATAATATCGGTTTTTATACTTCCACACCTTAGGATCTCTGGTATTTACCGGATGAGCAATCTTCTCATCACGAATAACAGGAATTATTTTTCTTTTCGCTTTCATGTTGTCAAAATGATACCCATCCTCTGAAACAATCAACGCCTGACTGGTATCAAACTTTTCATTTTTTGCACGATGGATATCTTCCTCATCCGTTTCCAGATATTTCACCGCCGAATAATACAGGAAAAGCTTTCCATCCTTTTCCAGAGCTGTTCCTGAAAAAACGCCATTTCTGTCGTAATCTTTCGAAGGAAACAGCGCAACTCCCAAATGTTCCCAGTGAACCAAATCTTCACTGACCGCATGTCCCCAGTGCATCGTACCCCATTCAGGCATATAGGGAAAATACTGATAGAATAAATGATATTTTCCTCCATAATAAATAAAACCATTCGGATCATTGATCCAATTCCCCGGCGCTTTTAATCGCAATGTATCTCTTATCATATATCTGACTCCATTCCAAAATTTATTTTAACCATTTTTCTTTATTTTACTGCTCCTGCCACCACACCGCTGATAATCTGTTTCTGAAGAACAATGTACAAAATCAGTATCGGAATCACGCAGAGAAGCAAACCTGCCATAATTGTACCGTAATCTGCGGAATACGTACCGTAAAAACTATAGGTAGACAACGGCAGGGTCAAAAGTTTTTTGTCGCTTAGCACCAGCGACGGAAGCAGGAAATCATTCCAGAAAGCCAACGCATTTAAGATTCCCATCGTGGAAATAATCGGTTTCAGCAGCGGAAAAACAATCTTAAAAAATGTTTGCGTTCTGGTGCATCCATCAATATATGCCGCTTCCTCCAAAGCCACTGGAATACTTCCTTTTACAAATCCATGGAACATAAACACCGACATCGCCATAGAAAAACCGGTATGCATAAAAATCAGCGTTATTCTGTGATTCAGAACATTTAAAGTACCTCCATATACACTGACCAGAGGAATCATAATCGCCTGGAAAGGTATGATCATAGACGCTACCATTAGCGCAAAGGTAATATTCGATATTTTATTATGATTTCTTACTATATAATAGGCAAGCATGGATGCCAGCAAAGTCACCAATAACGTAGCGCATACCGTAACAAGCAATGAATTTTTGAACGCATTCATAAAATCCATCTGCGTAAACGCCTTCACAAAGTTATCAAAAGATAAACCTTTGATCGTAAACAGCCAGGAAAACGGACTTTTAATGATATCTCTCTTTTGCTTCAGAGAATTAATTACCACCATCAAAAAAGGAAACATATATGCGGTAAATAAAAGGAGCAAAGCAATCATTCCCAGAAGATTCGTTACTTTCTTCTTTTTTCCACCAATTCTATTTCTGCTCATTATGCTTCTACCTCCTTCTTCTTTGTGAAATAAACCTGAGCGCCGCTGATACAAGCTACAATAATAAACAAAATAAAGGCTTCTGCCTGACCAACGCCAAACTGTCGGGAAGTAAACGCTTTTTCATATACATGCATAGCTGCCATCTCCGTTGCTCCATACGGAGCGCCTGCTGTCAGCGATAAGTTCACATCATACACCATAAACGCTCTGGACAGAGTAAGGAACAGACAAATAGTAATCGAAGACATCATTAATGGCAAAATAATATTTTTCAGTTTCACCCAGCCCGACGCTCCATCAATACTTGCCGCTTCCAAAACATCTTCATTCATCCCGGTAAATCCAGCCACATAAATCAGAATCATATACCCGGATAACTGCCATACCGACACAAGTACCAAAGCCAGAAATGCCTTGTTCGGCTCCGAAAGCCAGGATATTTCAAAAAATGACCAGCCCGTGTTTTCTCCAATACTCACAAAAACTCTGGAAAATACAAACTGCCAGATGTATCCAAGAACAATACCGCCGATTAAGTTCGGGGTAAAAAAACCGGCGCGGAAAAAGTTCTGCCCTTTTATTCCTCGAGTCAGCAAATAAGCAATAGCAAAAGCCAAAATATTTACCAGTACCACAACAGCAATTACATATTTAAATGTAAGTAAGATAGAGGTCCAGAACTGGGTATCTTTTACCACTCCTGCAAAATTTGTAAGACCAATAAAATTCTTCACATCAGACACGCCGTTCCAATCTGTCAGCGTAAGATACACACCGTAAACAAATGGTATGATCACTACCGCAAAAAAGCAAAACATACCCGGTAATGCAAATATGCAGAAATCTTTTTTCTTATTTTTTGATTTCATCTATATATCCTTCTTTCTTCCTTGTTTTCATCATTACTTTTGTTCTGACCAATAATCACTGATATCTTCTGTGAGTTCCTCCCGATCACTTCGATCCGCCAGATATTTCTGCATAGATGCCCCCAGAACAGCCCAATGGTCATTCGGTACGATAGCAGAAGCATTAAATGTTTTTCCTTCATGTGCTTTTTCATAAAGATCGCGGCTTAAAGGATCTGCAGGCTCATACGGATTATTTGCAAACGGCGGAATCAGACTGGCTGTTTTCACAATCATCTGCTGCCCAATCTCACTGTACACCATCCAATTAAGAAATTCTTTTGCTGCCTTCTGTTGTTTTTCATCTGCCACCTTGCTGTCCAGCATAATCTGTTTTGATGGAGATGCCTGAATCTTACAGTTCACAAAATCTTCTTTGTCATTATTCATAAAATATGGGAGAAACCCGTATGCATCTTCTTTTTCGGCTCCCGATTCTTCCAAATTTGGCCATGCCCAGTTTCCATTAAACCAAAATGCTGTTTTTCCATCCACCAGATCAATCGCCATCTCATCATAATCAGCGCCTAGGGGATCGCCTTTTGCCACATTATATTTTTTCAATACATCAAACATATTCAAAAACTGATCCAAACGCTCGTAAGAATGCAGATCTAGACTTCCGCTCTTAATATCTTCAATAACCTTCTGCGCTCCCGGAGATGTCCCGTCATACGTTTCATAAATATACTGTAACTGATGCGCTCCTAAAGACCAGTCTTCTTTAGCCATAGAAACAGGTCGTTCCATGCCGGCTTCTACAAGCTCATCTAAAAGTCCTACAAAATCATCCATCGTAGTAATCTGTGTGGGATCAAATTCCCTCCCCAATTTCTCCTCGATTACCGCTTGATTATAAATAATTCCTCTTCCTTCTATACACAAGGGAAAGCTGTACACTTTGTCATTTACCTTTGTCAAATACTCTTCCGCTTCAGCCGTCCATGCTTCTTCACTGAGATCCAGCGCCTTCTCCTCCGCCAGAGCAATAACATCTGTAGTATCCAGGATTGCCATTGTCGGAGGCGTTCCTGAATTATACATGCTGACTACTTTTGTATATGGAGATCCATCTGTAACAGGCATGACTTCAATATGAACTCCTGACTTTTCTTCAAAAGCCGCCGCCATCTCTCCTAAGGCATTCTGAATTTCTGCCTTGGAATTGAGCAAAGTAATCTTCGTGCCCTCCAGTGTACTGTCATACTGAAAAGTGTCTACAGAAGTATCGATGGGGATTACTTCTTCTTTTTCATTGGGATCATCCGGATCGCTGGCAAATCCAAAAGTACAGCCAGTAAAGGTAACTGACGCCATGACCGCTGTCAGCACCGCCGCCGTCATCCTTTTCACTACTTTGTTTTTCATAAATACTTCCTCCTGTGTCTGCTATATTCCCTGTCCTCTTATTTTCAATTAACCGGTAAAGTAACCGGTTACTTTATGTTTTCATACTATCACGGAATATATTTTTCGTCAATCAAATACCTTGATTTCTCCTTTATTTCCTGTATTTTTGTTAAAAGTATACGATAACCTTATGTCCGTTTTAGAACCATTTAACAAAACCGGTTACGTAACCGATTACTTCTTGTCCTGTATCTATACATCTGCTATACTTATAATTACCGAAGATGCCAGGCATCTTTTGACCCCAACATCTACCGAAGGCAAAACTACATTTTTCTGTTCTTACAAAATATGAGAGGTTCGTTATGAAACAAAAAAAGAATGTTACATTTGACGATATTGCCCGATACACGAATTTTTCCAAAACAACAATTTCCAGATATTTTAACAATCCCGACTCACTTACTCTGGAAAATCAGGAAATCATTTCAAAAGCATTAGAGGATCTGAATTACAAAGAAAATAAGGTAGCACGAATTTTGGCAAATGGAAAAACAGAATTTGTGGGTATCATCGTTCCCAATCTGAGGAATCACTACTATTCCGAAATATTAAATCAGCTTTTACTTAGTTATGAAGAATTTGGTTACAAATTTCTCGTATTCATCGGAAACGAACACCCCGAAACGGAACGCCAGTATATTCAGGAATTAATGGCATACAAAATAGAGGGACTGATTATCCTGAGCTTTACGATTCCTTCTCAGGAGTTGGCTGATCTTCACATCCCGATCGTAACGATAGAACGAGAAGACAAATACGTATCCAGCGTTAATACAGACAATTATATGGGTGGTGTTCAGGCCACCAGTCTGCTTTTAAACCACAACTGCGACGTATTTATCCATTTGAATTCTCCCACTGCTCCAGACGTTCCTGCCTATGGACGAATTCAGGGATTTCTGGATATTTGTCAGGAAAATAATCTCAATCATAAAATTATTTACAGGGTTTTGGGAAATACTTATGACCAGATACGTCAAAATCTCAGCGAGATTATCAGTCAGCTGGAACAGGATTATCTCCAGCAGAGAAAAGGAATTTTTGTTTCCAACGATACGGATGCCAATGTACTCGTCAACCTTTTGCTCCAAAAATATGGAAAACTTCCTGATGATTATTATATCGTAGGTTTTGACGATTCCCCCATCTCTTCCGAAGCGGCAATCCCTATCAGTACAGTCGGACAGCATATCGATCAGATTGCTCAAGAGGCTATGAAACTTTTGGTAGAACAGATGAACGAACGAAAAAAGAGACGTCCAGCGCCTCAGGAAAAACCGGTTCACAAAGTAATCACTCCCTACTTGATCCGAAGAGCTACCACGGAAAAAGAGTAATTTTTATCTCTGCCTTGATTTACAAATTGTCACCCAGTATAATATAGAAAGACTATTACAGTTTGTATCCAAATATAATAGAAAAGAGGTGAAACAATATGAGTTGGGAAGAAAAATGTATACCCGCCTTGTTAGACCAGCGCGTATTCCTGTCCCCACAGCATTTTTCACGCTTTGAAACAGCATTTTCTTTTTTACGTCATCAATATTTCTTTACCAAAGGCGTATGTAAATGCGCTGTACTTGCCGCATGGGACCCGAAACACTTTAAAATTTTTATGGACTCCATGCACGCAACCGCCGAACGGCGCGATCGTGATCCTTCCGTAATGATCAATATGGCAAGAGAATATGCGCAGCATGCCGACAACAACCTGCGGCTTTTTGCCACGCTCTATATGGATTTTCTCAGCCAGCCCGGACAGACCCCTTCGGAAAACGTTATACTCAAATTTTCCAAAAACTGGGTCCCCCTCATTGATAGTGCGATCACTGCCAGTCTAGTGTTGGATAATCTTTAAAAGTTGTTCCAGTACAAATGCAAAAAAGAGTACAGAATTATGTATACCCCATAATTCTGTACTCTTTTTCTATTACTCTCAGCTTTTGCAAAGACTCTGATTATTTCAGAGTTACTTTTGCTCCTTCTGCTTCCAGTTTTGTCTTCATTTCTTCTGCTTCTGCTTTAGAAACGCCCTCTTTCAGAACTTTCGGAGCGCCATCTACAACTTCTTTAGCTTCTTTCAGACCAAGACCTGTTGCTTCACGAACAACTTTGATAACTTTAACTTTGTTTGGTCCAACTTCTGTCAGTTCTACGTCGAACTCATCTTTCTCTTCTGCTGCTTCTGCTGCACCGCCTGCTGCTGCTACAACAACACCTGCTGCTGCGGATACACCAAATTCTTCTTCACATGCTTTTACTAATTCGTTCAGTTCCAGAACGGACAGCTCTTTGATAGCTTCAATAAATTCAGCTGTAGTTAATTTTGCCATTATTGTTTACCTCCAATTATAAATTTTGTTTTCATTTTCAATTTACGCAGCCTATGCTGCTTTTTCGATATTCAACTTCGCCTTGCGCCGTTGAATGACTCATTTTCTCGCCTTCAGCTCGCTTTCGCTAAGATTGTTTGAAGTTCAACTTCACTTCGTTCCGTTGAACGGCTTAATTTTCTAACCTCAAGCTTCGCCTTCAGCTCGCTTTCGCTAAGAAAATTAAGCCTCTTTTGCTTCTGCGATCTGGCTGATAACGCGAGCAAAGTTTGCGATTGGGGACTGGATGCTTCCAAGCAATTTTCCAAGAAGTTCTTCTCTGGAAGGTACTTCGGAAAGGGCTTTGATTCCAGCCTCATCATAGTAACCACCTTCTACAACACCTGCGATCAGTTCCAGCTTCGGAGCTGTTTTTGCAAATTTTGCAATAATTCTTGCAGGTGCAGTTGCATCATCTTTACAGATAGCCAGTGCGTTAGTTCCATCCAGATGTTTGCACAGTGCTTCACACGGTGTTCCCTGGAAAGCAAAGTTCATCATAGTGTTTTTGTATACTTTGTATACAACACCTGCTTCTCTCAGCTCTTTACGTAACTGTGTATCCTGAGCAACTGTCAGTCCGCTGTAATTTACAAGCACAACGCTCTGTGCATCAGCGATATACTGTGAAATCTCTTCTACGATAGGCTTTTTCAGTTCAACTTTTGCCATGAAATGGTGCACCTCCTTATAGATTTTGTGTACCGCCAAATAAAAAAACCTCTTTGCGCACGACAAAGAGGACTCAATTCTTGTATAAGAATGTATTTTCCTCGGCAGGCGTTTCCACTTATGCCTTACGGCACCTGCTGTCTTCGGCGTGATACTCATGTATAATATCATTGAATCGAGTACTTGTCAAGATTTATTTCAAAAAAATCCCCAGATTTTACTCTGGAGATTTTTCCTTTATAAATTACACAAGTTTCATCGGGTTGATCTTTACACCAGGTCCCATAGTAGGAGCGATTGTTACGCTTTTCAGGTACTGACCTTTCAGTGCAGCAGGTTTTGCTTTGTTGATCGCACCCATCAGCGTCTGGAAGTTGTCCGCTAACTTTTCTTCTGAGAAAGAAGCTTTTCCGATTGGCACGTGAATGATATTTGTTTTGTCAAGACGGTATTCAATCTTACCAGCTTTGATATCGTTAACAGCTTTTGTAACGTCCATTGTTACAGTACCGGCTTTTGGGTTTGGCATTAAGCCCTTCGGTCCAAGTACACGACCCAGACGTCCAACAACACCCATCATATCCGGTGTAGCAACAACTACGTCAAAATCCAGCCATCCTTCGTTCTGGATCTTCGGAATCAGTTCCTCAGCTCCTACATGCTCTGCGCCAGCTGCCAAAGCTTCATCAGCTTTTGCACCCTTTGCAAATACCAGCACACGAACAGTTTTACCTGTTCCGTGAGGCAGAACTACTGCGCCACGAATCTGCTGATCTGCATGACGTCCGTCACAACCTGTTCTGATATGAGCTTCGATTGTTTCATCAAATTTTGCAACAGCAGCTTTCTTAACTAAAGCGATAGCTTCATCTGGATCATACAGTTTTGCACGATCAACTGCTTTTGCAGTTTCCATATATTTTTTACCGTGTTTCATTTCCTATAACCTCCTGTGGTAATTGCGGGGATTGCCCTCCCACGACTATGATTGATAATAGATTGCTGTTTGTGCTGCTGATTATTCCTCAACAATGATTCCCATACTTCTTGCAGTTCCTGCGATCATGCTCATAGCTGCTTCTACAGTTGCTGCATTCAGATCTGGCATTTTCATTTCAGCAATTTCTCTTACTTTGTCTTTGGAAATTGTAGCTACTTTTGTTTTGTTCGGAACGCCTGAACCTGATTTGATGTTACAAGCTTTCTTCAACAAAACTGCAGCTGGTGGAGTTTTGGTTATAAAGCTGAAACTTCTGTCTGCGTATACAGTAATGATTACAGGGATGATCACATCTCCCTTATCTGCAGTTCTAGCATTGAACTCTTTTGTAAACTGTACAATGTTTACACCATGCTGACCCAGAGCCGGTCCAACTGGTGGTGCTGGTGTTGCCTTACCAGCAGGAATCTGTAATTTGATGTATCCTGTTACTTTCTTTGCCATTGTAATGACCTCCTATAATGTGGTAATTGCGGGGATTTCCCTCCCACGAACCATATCGCTATGATTCTTTACAATTTTTTAACTTCTGCGAAACTGATCTCAACAGGAGTTTCGCGTCCAAACAACTCAACATTGATCGTTACAAGCTGCTTCTGCCTGTTGATACTCTGAATCATTCCAGTCGTATCTTTCCATGCACCTCCGGTAACAACTACGCTGTCGCCTTCTGCATAATCGATTTCGATGGCTTCCGGCTGAATACCCAGCAGACCGATTTCCTCTTCGGTTAACGGCACCGGTTTTGATCCCGGTCCGACAAACCCTGTCACACCACGAGTATTCCGAACGACATACCAAGTATCATCGTTCATCACCATATTAATCAGAACATATCCCGGAAACAATTTTTTGGATACCTGCTTCTGGGCTCCGTTCTTCACTTCCACCACATCCTGCATGGGTACCCGAACCTCCAGAATCTGATCTTCCAGATGCCGGTTCTCGATTGTCTTTTCAATGTTGGCCTTTACTTTGTTTTCGTAGCCCGAATAAGTATGAGCCACATACCAGTTTGTCTCTGCCATTTCTTCACCCTTGTCCTTATTTGATCAATAAATTAATGAACTCCAGTACTACACTGTCCAAAACGGTAATCAGAGCACTCAAGATCACCGTAATAGACACAACCGCAACGGTCTGTTTTGCCAGTGTCTTCTTATCAGTCCATATAATCTTACTAAATTCGGACTTGAGCCCTTTCGTCCAGCTCTTCTTTGGAGCCTTTTCTTTCTTTGCAGATTCTGCCATAGTTTCACCTCATAAAGACATTCTTATTTCGTCTCTTTGTGCATTGTGTGTGTTCTGCAGAACTTACAATACTTTTTGGTCTCCATTCTTTCTGGATGATTCTTTTTCTCTTTTGTCATGTTGTAATTCCGCTGTTTACATTCTGTACATGCCAATGTGATTCTTACGCGCACGACTTCCACCTCCACTTGTGTTGATTTGCGTTGTTGCAACGGACTTTTTTCTTCTGCCAGCGGGCTTCACGACCTCCCGTTTTTAGGCATAAAAAAAAGACCTACTTCCATGTCGCTTCTTGAGTATAACACGCTCTTTGTCTTGCGTCAAGAAAAAAATAATACCCCATTTCTTCTGCATTTTAACTCTGAAACCATTCGATTCGGGGTAAAAAACTCATATTTCCAGAAAAAATATCCTTGTTTTTGCCAAAAAGCAGGGGATTGTTTCCTGAATCCGTAAATTTTTTATCCCAAATCATGCAGTTTTTAAGAAGAAAAGGGGTATTATTTTTATAAATAGTAATATTTTTGTACATTCTCCCGCACAATACTATATAGTACTTCCGGGATTCTTTTTATTTATTATTTTTCAGCAGTTCCTGAGCAATCGGATCGTCTACATCCAGGATAACCACTCGTCTGTTTTTCTTTCCCTCGGATTCCACGAAGTTTCCATTGGCGTCTCTGTCTTTTCCCCGTTCAAACGGATCATTTTCATATCCCAGGCCCACCACCTGAATCTGGGATTCCGGCACTTGATACGTCTCTGTAAGAAGCTTCTTCACTGCCTCCGTTCTCCGCAGTGACAGATCCACACAGCTTTCCTGGGTTCCGTCTGTAGCTGTCGTTCCTGCGATCAGGATTGCGTGATCCGGATTGGCAAGAATTGCCTCTGCCACCGGTTTGAGTACTTTTTTCGCCTTCTCTTCATCTATAAATTCCGCCTTATTGATCACAAACTGTACCTGTGTCTCGTTGATCTCAAACGGCTTCTCAAATACCAGCGTATTCTGTTTCGGCGCTTCCGGTTCTGAGGATTTGAGCGCCAGAGAATATTCGATTGCCTGCTCTCCTTCAGAACTCAGCTGTACATAGTATGTGGTATCCGGCTGTAATTTATCTGTATTGAACGTACTGGGTTTCCCGGAAGAATACGCCGGCTCCCAATCGCCAACAAAGGTAATACGATCTCCATACTCGTCATATACACTCCCCTCCAATCCCGCACTATCCACCGTTTTATTCGTCAAGCTCAGGTAATATGTAGTTCCCTCAACCTCTCCTGTGGTAAAGGAAAACCAATCATACATCCCCGGATTGTGACTGCCTGATACTTTCGCTCCCATAGGAAGCATGGCCGCATTATTCTGATTGGTTCCCGGAACCAGTGTCCCATCTTCTGCCGCCACCGGTCCTCTTGCCTCCGTAAAATTACCTGCCGTTTTATATGCCGTACTTTCACTGTCCGGATCTTTCACAATAATGGAATAATCAATCGGCTGTTCACCTTCTGCCGACAGACAGATATAATACGTTGTATTGGTTTTCAGTTTATTGCTGGTAAAAGTAGTTGGCACCCCTCCCCAGCCCGCTTCATCCCAATCTCCCACAAAGCTAAGGCACTCTCCAAATTCATCATATATCACTCCCTCTATGAGTTCACTGCCTATGGTTTCATTTACCATCGTAACCTTATACGTAGCCCCTTCTTTCTCTCCCGTGGTAAACGCAAACCAACTGTAGCTTCCCGGCTGATACGTTCCGAAAGCTTCCGTTCCCAAAGGCAGAAGAATCGAATTCTCCTGATTACTTCCCGGTACCAGCTCTTCTCCCTGCACCGCTTCTCTCTGATCTGATTCCTCCTCTGTCGCCATAGAAACAGTTCCTGAACTGCTCATATTCTCTACCAGTACCGTGTAATCTAAAGTTTCTGAGCTTCTGGGGTTCAGACGGACATAATAAGAGGTATTTCCCTCCAACTGCGCCCCTGCTATGGAAGAGCTTTGTCCATCACCAGCCACATTCGTATACTTCAGTTCTGTTCCTTCTCCGTCAAACAAAGACGCCTGCAGCTCTCCCCCATTTGCCGTTTGATTGGTAATGCTGATCTGATACGTTCCTCCGCTCTGTGTTGTCCACGTATACCAGACTTCCTTACCACTCTGAACCGTACCGGATTCTGCTGTTCCTTCTGAAATCACCGCCGCATTCTCTTTACCGCCGCCTGACTCTGTTGTGTCCGAAACAGACTTATCCATTGTTTCTTTTGTTTCTGCCGTCTCCTGTTTTTCCCCGCTGCTGTCCGGTTCTTTTTCAGACGCTATTTTCGGCGCTTTTTCTAAAGTCTTTAACCCCTTCTGTTCCGCCAGTTCCTCTGCATCCTTCCCACAGGCGGAACAAGTCAGCGCTGCCGTCAATGCCCAGACCATCACCCATTTTCTTCTTCTCATTTGAATTTCTCCTTTCAGTCTCCTGTCTCTTCCCACTTACCTTTACGCTTTACCCATCAGGAAAGCGCATCCAAACCGCTTACATCTGAAATACTTCTCCACGCAAGCTTTACAGAGTTATTGCAAAATGCTTCATAGTCTGCATCTCCCAAACGATATTCTTTCTCCACGCTGCCCTCCGTAAGCGATCCATTTTCCACACTGATCCGATAGATGGAAATATCGCCTGTGCCTCTGGATACGGACTGTACCAAAAATCCATGCCTCTCTGACGGAAGCATCACGTCAACAATAACCGTCACCTCTCCAGGAATCATTTTGAGACTATAACCCTCGCCCTCCTGCTGACAACTGTACACGCGCACATTATTACACATGAAAGGACCTCCGTTATTTTCTGCTCCTACCACCAGATCCTGTATACCGTCTCCATCCATATCGCAAAGAAAATAACTGTATTCCCCTGTCAAGTTACCGCCCTCTGCGCTAAATCTATATCCTTCTTCTCCATTCTGGACAGACTGCAAAACTCCTGCATAAATATCCCGTACAGAAGCAGTATTTTCTTTGCTCTTCGTTTCTGTTTCCGTCGGCTCCTGCACCTCTTTTTTCTCCCCTGCTTCTCCCTCTTCAATCTTTACAATCCGATATTTTCCATCCTCACCGGGATGAAGGGTGGCCTTTTTATTTTTCTGATACTCTTCTCCTCTGTCAAAGTTCTTATAATAATAAGTATAAAAAATCCTTATCTCATTTTCCTCATACTCTGATGATGTGATCTGGGCGCTGGCAGTATGCGCCATGGTAGACGGGATAAATACCAGTTTGTCTCCTTGTACATACGCACCGTTCGGCGCTCCCTTTGTATTCTCTTCCGACATCTGATATGTAGTAAATGCAGAAAGCATCCGATTGATATCTTCCAGCGAATACATATATTCCCACTGGCTGTTTGTTCCATAATACTCGATCAATCCGGACTCGTTACTTCCTCCCTCACAAAGCAGATTGATAATTTGCACATACTCTTTTTCTGAAAATCCTTTCTCTGGAATTTCCTGCGGTCCATAGGCAAGAATATGTTCCATCTCTTCCCGTGTGACGCCATTTCCAATCAACGACGGATACTCCTCTTCCGTCAGTTCCCGAACCTGAGGCTCCGTTTCTTCCGGCGTCGGTGTTGGAGTCTCCGCCACCGCTTCAGGAGGCGCCTCCTCTGAAGTTTCCGGCGTACTCTCCGGAACAGTTTCCGAAAGGACAGGCGTTTCTTCCACCTCTTTTTCTATCTGCGCCGCCTCCCGTTCTGCTGCTTTCTTCTCCTGATATACATGAAATACTCCCACATAAGTAACGGCGCATACCACTGCAAGGGAAACGGCCGTCACCGTAAGCTTTCCTACCGCCGTATGAAGAAACGCTTTTTTTACTGTAAAAGAATTTCCCTTGAAAGTCTGATTCCGGGGCTGAGAAAACAGCCTCGTCGCCAACTCTCCCTGTCCCGCTTCCAACATTCCTTCTGCCGCCAGACACTCCGCATCGGTACGCAGAAGATACAAAAGCAACGGCAATGGCGCCAGACCGTAAAGCTTGTAACCCTTCTTTTGCAACTCCTCCGCCCGTTTCTTAATATTCTTTCGGCCGTAATTCAAACGGGATTTTACCGTATTTTCTGAGCAGTTCAGCGCCGCCGCGATCTCCCGAATGGGAATCCCTTCAATCTCATACATCAAAATACAAACCCTCTGCTCTTCTGACAGCGCATCGATCATTTCATGCACCAGCTCCTGGGTTTCTCTTCTTGTATAGGACAATTCCGGCTGATATTCCGGACTCTCATCCTCCTGCTCATATAAAAAAGGAACGTCTTCTTCCTCCTCCGCCATCTCCGAAAACAGCAGGGGATTCTTCTTCTGCAGCATATTCTTCGCTGTGTTACCCACAATCTTTCCCAGCCATCCGGAGAATGCTTCCGGCTGTTCCAACATATCCAGTCTGGAAAATGCCCGCATATACGCTTCCTGCAATACATCCTGCGCCGCATCTTCATCCTTCATATATTGAAGAGCTAAATAATATTTACTTTTATACGTTGTTTCATATAAGAAACGATATCCTTCCTCTCTGCCCTGTTTTGCCAACGCAACAGCTTCACAATAATCCATGCTTTTCACCTCTTCTTTCTCTGTCTTACTTTTTCTTCACTGATTGATAAATTTCCATTTTTACTTTTTCATCCGCCTGATATTCTTTCATATCTTTGCGGAATAACTGGATAAACCATTGAATGACATTACTTTTTTTCATCTGTCTCACCTCTCTTACACTACTAAGACAGATGAGACATACAAAAAGTTTTATATTTTGGAAATTTTTTATCCCAGACCGAGACAGGCATAAATCAGCGCCTCAAAATCTAACGTTGGCGTCCATTGCCCATTTTCTTTTACGATATTGATTGCAACATCCTTCACAATCCAATAAGAACTATCCTCCGCCTCATAATAATCATCGGAGGACTGCATCAGAATTTCTGCGACAAGCTGTGATTTATCCGAGCCCAGATCACTGAGACCCTGCAGCGCATTACCAATAAGCCCTTTGTTATATCTTGCTTTGAATAACTCAACTGCCCGACCTGCCACAAGACTATTATTCAGATTCGCTATTCGCACATGCGCCTGATAATGGCCGAACTCTACCATTTCCACATCCACCACTTCATACTCCAGATGACGTATCATAGCATGATAAATATCCATCACATCTTCTCCGCTGACAAACTGGAGAAGAAAATTGGAAATTGTTTCATTTCCCACAATCTGAGGCAGCACCTGTACCAAAAGCTGCTCTGCCATCTGCGCATCCATACCGTTTTGAACCTGAGCAAACGTCCCCTCTATCGTATCGGTGATCGCCTTTTCCATCACTTTCTGATACCCAAAATATCCCACTACTAAACTGACGATCAACACAAGCGGTATCCAGATTTTTTTCTTTGACGGTTTTGCCCCCGCTCGTGGTCTCTGAACGCTTTCCCTCCCAGACGGCTGCTTTGCTTCCCTCTGCCCGTCATCCTGTTTTGAATCGTCTCCTCCAAATTGTTTTCCACAATAGGGGCAAAAATCTGCCTCAACTTTTATTTCTTTTCCACAGTTTCCACAAAACATATGGTTATTCCTCCTGTACGTTCTTTTTTCTCTTGTTGACTTCATGAAGTCCTTTGGTAATAAATATCAGTAAAACGATCCAGATTGAGACTACAAGAAAAATCATTTTACAATTACTCATAAATTGAGTCTGGATAAATAAAGGCGCATCCCAAAGAGCATGAAGCGCAACAGGAATCCAGACGATCTTTAAGAATGTTGCCTTTGCCAGAGCTTCCCAACCAAATTCTGCTCCTTTCAGTGCAAGAATGATGGCAAACCCTTCCACTGCCGCCCATGCAATATGACCGCCCGGTGAAAGAAAACCACGCACCTTTACAGTATCAAGCATTGCCACATAAAACGCCTCATATAGCTCCCCCGTATTCCCTGTTTGCATAAGCCACTCTGCACCATTCTGAATTCCCCAAGTCAATGCATATCCCACCGACTCAAAAACCGCAAAACCGGCGCCTACCGCTCCCCCATATACGATTCCATTGAGCAAATACAGCTTTCCTTTATGTTTACTGATAAAATACGCACAAATGCCCACCTTACCAATCTCTTCCACAATTCCAACTACAATCGCCCCTGATATATTAGACGTATCTGCACTTGGGGCAATTTCAAAAAGCAGCAATGTAAAAAACAGGGATGCCACTCCACCCACCAAAAACACCTTAAAAGTCTTAAGCATACTGATATTTCTCGGTACGTTCATCTCAAAGAAAAACACCAAAACCGTTATAGGTGCAATCAGGGTTCCAATATACGGTACATTCATAAGCGCATAGCGATTTCCTATTACCTTCCACATTAACGTAAGCGCAAAATAAACTGCCATCAGCAAAACAAACACCCGGCTATACAACCAGGGTCTTGGCCATTCAGTTAAAATTTCCGATTCCGTAGGCGTGGTTTTGCTTGTCCCACAAATAAACAATTCTTCTGTTTCTTCCGCTGTATGATGCTTCAGAACCCCGGAAACCAGATCCCGCAGATGAAGATCCAGTTTTCCTTCCCCGCCTACAAACGCATTCAATCTGGAAGTGACCCCTCCGCTCCTTCGCTTTTGACCACCTTCCTGTTGCCAGTTCCCATCATCTCCGGCAAAACTCAGCCGTTCCCCACACTTGTGACAAAATTTTTGAGAATCATCTGTAATCTCAGTTCCACACTTTTGACAAAACATCTCTTGTCCTCCTCTTGTAAATTTACTTATTTCGTAACCATTCAGAATCTGCTCAGTTACGGTTTTTCCTTGGTTCTACAACTTAGACAGCGCTCGTTCTAAAAAAGTTTTATATTTTTGAAAAATTTTTAAAAATTTTTCAAATCATTTTTTACATACAAAAAGAGTATGAAGCTCTGCCTATGCCAGGTAAAACTCCATGCTCTTTCTGTATGTAAATAAAATTATACTAAAAAGACAGATGAAACGTCTGTCTGTCCGTCAAAATACTATCCTTTTTCATAAAGCTCTGTCAACTTCCTTTTCCCCTTTTTTCTTATTTTATCGTTCGTCCCAAAATCTGTCAACCATTTCACCTGCTCATCTATTTTTCAATCCTTGCTTTATAGTACAGCGGGGACAGCCCATAATATTTTTTAAACAGCTTGCTGAAATGATATGCATCCTCATATCCCACCGCCGCAGCCGCCTCCTGAATTGAAAGGGTTGAATTTTGATCCAACAATTCTTTTGCTTTTTCCATTCGCAGACTGATCAGATAATTGATCGGCGTGTCTCCTGTCTCGCTTTTAAAAAGCTTGGAAATATAAAACGGACTCAGATACATATTTTCTGCAATCTGATCCAGTGATATTTTTTCCTTATAATGGTTTTCCATATACTTCATGATCTGCTGCACTACATACTTTTTGTTGGGAGATTTGAATTCATATCCCGCCAGACAGTGTTGATCCGCTATCTCCTCCTGTCGGTCGAACCGCAGAAGCAGACAAATTACCTGTATCAGATAAGCTTTCAGCATAAAATACCGTCCCGGATTCCGCGACTGGGATTCCCGGTCTATGGAGCAGCATAATTGAAAAATTTCTTTTTTTACCCGCTCCGGCAATTTGCCCAACATCTTCTGACCATGAAAGAACGGGAAAAAATTCGGCGGCGCATTTACAAAATCCACATCCGTGAACGCCAGATAGCATTCCGTCAGCGTGTGAGGAGAATCGGGAATACTTCGGTGATACGTCCCGGGATTTAAGATCAGCACGTTGCCTTCCGAGACCAAAACTTTTTCATCATTAATGATGAAATGTCCCTTGCCTTTCAAAATAATCACAATTTCAATAAAATCATGGCAGTGATAATTCTGCTCTTCCTCTTTGCGCTCCAGAAGACAAGAAAAAAGAAAACGGGGATTTAAGTCGTTATACGTAAGTTCGTAGGGAGAATTACACATGAGGAAACTCCTTTTTCTTTTGAGTATACAACATAAACCATCCAAAGCACAAGAAAATACATTGCATTTTGGGTTTTGAAAAAGGAGTTGTTTTTTCGTCAGGATCACATATAATGATAATAGAATAAAAAATTCAGCGATTTATTTCGAAGAAAGGATGTGTTTTTATGAATAATCGCGACTTAGCCAAAACTCTGATCGATCAGATACCCGAAAGCAAATTGGTTTATATTATCTCCTATTTGCAGGAAACAATTACCACTGATACAGTACCCAATCAGGAAACATTACAGGCCTTCGCAGAATTAGATAACGGAGGCGGCTCTTTATGCAGTGGTTCTACGGAAGAATTATTTACAGAATTGATGGAGGAGGATGAATGCTAGATATCCGATACTCCTCCAAATTCAAAAAAGACTTCAAACTTTGTGTCAAACGTGGTTATAACTTATCTCTTCTTCAGCAGATTATTGATATTTTAAGAATTCCTGATTCCTTACCCCTAAAAAATCGTGATCACAGCCTAAACGGCAATTATTCCCACTATCGTGAGTGCCATATCTAACCCGACTGGTTATTAATTTACCAGCAAAAGGAGAGCGAACTGTTATTATATCGCACCGGCACTCACGCCGATCTATTCAAATCTTAACTATCTTCTCAATCCCCAAAACAGTGTACCCCTTTCCCCTTCTCATACCACAACATAAGCCATCCAAAGTACAAGAAAATACATTTTACTTTTTCACAGTACTCTTATAATGAAATACGAAAAGAACTCTAACGGGAGGTATAACAATGACCAAAAGTATGACCGCCGGCACTCCGGCAAAACTCATTTTACTGTTCTCACTCCCCTTGATCGTGGGAAATATTTTTCAGCAATTCTACAGCATGGCTGACACTGTGATCGTAGGACGAACCATCGGTGTAAATGCCCTCGCCGCTGTAGGCTGTACCGGAAGCATCTCCTTTTTTATTCTGGGATTTGTCATGGGATTCACCTCCGGTCTGTCCATCATAACTGCCCAGCGGTTCGGCGCCCAGGATGAAGAAGGGGTTAAGAGAAGTTTTGCTGTCAGCATCATCCTTAGTACGCTTCTCACCATTCTCATGACGGCGCTCTCTCTGATCCTGGTACGTCCCATGATGTCTTTGCTGCAGACGCCGCCGGAAATCATGGAAGATGCAGTCTCCTATATCCGCATTATCTTCTGGGGAATCGGAGCCTCCGTTCTGTTTAATCTGGCTTCCAATACCATGCGGGCTCTGGGAGACAGCAAAACGCCCCTTTACTTTCTGATTTTTGCCTGCTGCATCAATATCGTGCTGGATCTGGTATTTATTCTGGTGTTTCACATGGGTGTTGCCGGCGCCGGTGTAGCGACTATTTTATCTCAGCTGCTTTCCGGTATCTGCTGTTTTGTATTTATCAGTAAAAAAATGCCCATGCTCTGGCTGAAAAAAGAGCATTTTCGAGCAGGATGGGATGAGATCAAACGTCATCTTTTCACCGCTCTGCCCATGGCATTCCAAATGTCTATCATCGCCATAGGCTCCCTGATCCTCCAATTTGCCCTCAACAGTCTGGGCGCTACCTCTGTAGCCGCTTACACTGCCGCTCAGAAAATTGACAGTATCGCCACCATGCCCCTGAATTCTTTAGGCGCTGCCATGGCTACCTACGCTGCGCAAAACTATGGAGCCGGGAAACCGGAACGAATCCGAAAAGGCGTGTTTCAGTGTATTTTGATCTCAGTAAGCTTCAGTATTCTGATGAGCCTGATGAATATCTTTGCCGGAAGTAAACTGACGGCTATCTTTGTGGGAAATGCTGAAACGCAGGTGCTCTCGCTGGCAGAAACTTACCTCACCATCAACGGAGCTTTCTACTCTGTTCTGGCGTTGTTATTCATCTACCGCTTCACCCTGCAGGGACTTGGAAATGGTTTGATTCCTACGGTTGCAGGTGTTATGGAACTGATCATGCGGGCATTTGGAGCCCTGATCCTGGTAAATTCTTTTGGATTTGCCGGAGCTTGCGCCGCCAATCCTCTCGCGTGGATCGGCGCCTGCATCCCGCTGGCTATCGCCTATTACGTAACCATACGGAAAATCGCTCCTTCCTCCCGAATCTCACATACATAAGAGAAGGTGTTGTATTAAGTACATATCCCAAAATATATAAATATTTCTGGAACACGTTTAAAGCGACTGCTCCTCCAGTATAACGAAAAAGGATTGCTCTTCTGATAAATTTCAGAAAGCAATCCTTTTTTTGTTCATAAATGTTTGAATCAAAAGATGCCTTTATGACCTTTCGACCCTAGCATCTTAAATCGTTATAATTCCCAGTGCATTCAGAATAGAAGAAACAAGAATCACGATCAGACAGATCGGTGATACGTATTTTATCATAATCACGAAAAGCTTTTCTCTGCCAAAAGAGGAGTTCAGCTTCACTTCGTCTATCACTGTTTTCGGTTTCACAACAAATCCAACAAATACACAAGTTAAAAATGCAACGATCGGCATCAGCACACTGTTACTGATAAAATCAAAGAAATCCAGGAAGCTCATTCCCAGCGGCTGGATATCTGACCATCTGCCAAATCCCAGAGAGGACGGCAATGCAACCGCCAGCGTAAACAGTGTAATAATCACAGTAGACAGTTTTCGATTCCAGTGCAGTCTGTCCTGTACGATAGAAACAATGGTTTCCATCAGAGAAATGGAGGAAGTCAGCGCTGCAAAAAGTACCAATACAAAGAACAGAGCGCCCACAACTGTTCCAAACGGCATGGAATCAAATACTTTCGGAAGCGTAACAAACATCAATCCCGGTCCTGCATTGATCGCAGCCCCGTCTCCGCCGTTGAACACGAATACTGCCGGAACGATCATCATACCCGCAAAAAATGCGATTCCCGTGTCAAACACTTCAATCTGCGCCACAGATTTTTCCAGATTTACGTCTTTCTTCATATAGGAACCATAGGTAATCATAATTCCCATTGCCAGAGACATAGAATAGAAAAGCTGACCCATAGCAGCTACCACCGTGGTAAATGAAAAGCGACTAAAGTCTGGTGTAATATAATAAAGCAATCCATCCCAGGCTCCCGGAAGTGTAACAGAATAAATGGCAATTCCCACGGTCAGGAGAACCAACAGCGGCATCAGCGCCTTGCTCACTTTCTCGATTCCCTTTTCCACGCCTAAAAATACGACTACCGCAGTCACCAGCACAAAAATCGCCAGCCAGAGAATCGGCTCTCCGGTCTCTCCAATAAATGCCTCAAAATATCCATCTTTCGCAGCCGCTTTCGTCTGACCGGAAGCAAATGCCGTCAGATACTTGATTACCCAGCCGCCAATTACACTGTAATATGGCAGAATGATAATCGGAACCAATGCCGCCAGATATCCAATGAAAGAATATTTCTTATTCAGCTTCCGAAATGCGCCTATGGCGCTCAGCCCTGTCTTACGTCCCAACGCAATCTCTGCTGTCATCAGCGCAAATCCAAAGGTAACAGCCAAAATCACATACACCAGAAGAAATATTCCTCCGCCATACCGAGCTGCCAGATATGGAAAACGCCAAAGATTTCCCAATCCCACGGCAGAACCTGCCGCCGCCAGGACAAAACCTATTTTTCCCGAAAAACTACTTCTCTTTTTTTCCATGGTACCCCCTCTTTTTCTTTTTTCTTTGTAACTGTTCTGTAGTTCCACTGTAAATTGTTAAACAGTTTCTTTCATAATAATATAGAGGAATTCCCCATATCTGTCAACATTTCTCGAAAAATATTACAAAATTCTCTATCCCTCTAATGTTTGCAGTCCTTCCTCCGTCAATTCATAGACGATATCACACACCTGCCGGATATACTTTCTGTCATGGGAAATACTGATGATAGCCCCCTGATATTCCGATAAAATCTCCCGGATCACCGGATTCGATAAAGGTGAAAAATTCCTCGTAGGTTCATCCAGAATCAGCACATTTGCTCCTGAAAGGCTCATCTTCAAAAGAAGTATCTTCGCTTTCTGCCCTCCGGATAATTCAGAAATAGCGTGATCCATCTCCTCTGGCGTATATTTCAGCGATCCCAGATAGGTGCGTATCCGCGTCTCCTCTTCCTTATCCCCCGTTTCTGCAAGATATTCCACCGGCGACATGGAAAGTTCCAGCAGTTCTTCGTAATTCTGAGGCATATAAACTGCCTTTATATCTTTTCTATCCAAAAGCAGAGCCGCTATCTTTCGCAAAAGTGTGGTTTTTCCCCTTCCATTTTTTCCCACAATGCAGACCTTTTCCGGTCCCTTGATCCGCAGATGGATATTTCTGGAAAGTACTCTGGCATCCGGCGCCTGTAAACAATCCAGATCATATTCCAACACTATTTTCCCCGCTGGAACAGCCGCTTTCGCATCCATCCGAAAGAAAATTGCTCCCTCTTCCTCCGGCATCGCCGTCATATCCTCCGCTTCCCGCTCAAAACGCTTCTCCATGGATTTGACAGATTTCATTTTTTTCTTCAGAAGATATCCGCTGTGGGGATCCTGACGGGAAACAGCATTCAGATCACTTTGTACCTTCTGCATCATCTTTCTTAATTTTTCCTGTTGTTTCTCCTCTTCCCTCCGATCATTCTCCGCTCTTCTTCTCTGATTTTCAAAATTCAGATTCCGACTCTCCAGATACTCCTCGTACGTCATATTTGCCACTGTATAACGACTCTTCTGCTTTCTGCAGAGCTGTTCCAGATGTATGACTCTGTTCGCCGTTCTCTCAATCAGCGTTTCATCATGGGAAATATACAGAACTGCCTGGGACGTCTCCTGAATCAGCCGCTCCAGCCATTCCAACGTATCGATATCAATATCATTGGACGGTTCATCCAGAAGCAAGATTGTGGGCTGTCCGATAAGAATCCGCGCCATCTGCACCTTAATCTTCTCTCCGCCGGATAGATTTCCCATTTTTTGCTCCCCATAGAAAAAATCCGATGATACCCGAAGATCGGAAGCTAATTTTGCCAGTTCCCGATGGTCCGTCTCCCAGAACAGCTCTTCCTCGCAAAAAAATTCATAAACACTTTTTTCTCTATCCTCTTCTGAAAGTTCCTGGGGCAGATATCCCAGCCGTTCTCCCGTACAAATCCGTTCTCCTTCTGTTTCCACATAATCTTCCGTCATTTCCGGACAGTAAATCCATTTCAAAAGCGTAGACTTTCCATTTCCCTCTTCCCCAATAATCACCGCCTTATCGCCGGGATTCACCACCAGTTGAAAATCTTTTAACATGACGCGAATATCATACTTGTGTATAAGTGTTAAATTCTTTATCTGTAACATACAAAATTCCTCCATCTTTCAAGCCAGGAGCCAAAAAAAGGTCTGTTTTCGTAACCGAAAACAGACCAATGCACTCAAACCTCTATAACATAATACATACAGGTTCGCAAACATTCATCATGAAAGAAAATCAAATTCGGCATACGCAAACAAAGCCTTTTTAAAGGCTGTGAGGGCAACTGCTTCCCTCCATCTATTTGTTTTCCACCAAATCTGATTATCTGTACATTTCCTCACCTATACTTTTTCAAGTACCTTTCTTACTTTTATGTTCTCCATTATAACACCGATATTTTCACGATACAAGGGGAAAATTTCTCGTAGTTTTAAAACAAAATTTCAATCCCCGCCTGATGAGAACTCTCATCGTAAAAAGATTGTATCTGCCCCCATTGAAAATAATATTCTACTTCAACCAGCTTCTTTTTGCTGGGAGCACCCAATCGTTTCCTTAAAAATGTATTTATCTCTTTTATTTCTGCATCTCCCTTAGAATATCTTTGTTTTGTCGGCAGCAATTCGATCTTTTTAATTGTTCCATGCCTTCCATAGACTGTCACATGAAAATCTTTGTAAAACCATTTCAACGGTTGTTTAGAAGTAAGTATTGTATAGGAATACTCCGTCTTGGCGATATCAAAATCCTTTTCTTCAAACAGAGAAATACTCCCTTTAGGAATCATCTTATATTTTCCCAGCTCCAATGGATCTTTCTTTAATCCATCTTTTATCCGCACAAGACCCCCACCACCCATAAAAACAGCAAAACTTTCGCATATTACCACCATCACAATCTTTCCCCATAACACATCTGGAACCACCATATTCCAAGCCACCAATGGAAGAAAGGCGAATGGTATCGCAAACATCAGCAGAATCGGTCCCCAAATGAATTCTTTTTTTCTTATTCCCTCATCGCTTAAGTTTTCCTCATAGTAGAGATGACCCGGACCTGAAAAATTTAGGAAAAACTCTTTTAAAACCGATACCCCGGCAGCTCCCCAGGAAGATTTTTTATCTGTATTATCTTTCTTCATAAATACCATCCTTTACTGTTGCACTTTTCCATACCACCGCCTGAATTCCTCTTCTTCCGAATCAGAGGAAAATTTCAGCGAATGGCTCTCTCCATTGATATCTTCAAATATCAGACGATAAACTTTTCCCTTATTATAGCTTCCCGTGTCTTCTATTTCCACTCTGGAACCTTTGATACCTTTAATATAATCTCTGTGAATCAGTATAAATCCTCCCCGATCATAAGTCAGATACCAATCTCTCTCCCATGCTGGACGCTTCTGATCCGTCCGTTCTTTCCACTGGACGCCAAGAACACGTTCCTGTTTCCAAACCTTCCATAAACTGATCAGCGGCGAACCATAGGAAAACACTATACCTCCGCCAAGTAAAAACAGGGTAAATTTGATGGTCTCAGAAACAGAATCTCCGCGATAAATGAAGAGCCCCGCCACCACAATACACGCAAATACCACAAATCCAAACACTAACATTCCTGACCGGATGAATATTCTAAGTAAGGAATCGTCATAGATTGTCCTTTCTTCCCCTTGTCCATTTTCCATTATATAAGTTTCCTCCCATTCTATTTTCCTTTCGATTCATGGATACTTAGCAAACTTACCCCAAAAGGACTTTCCCGATGACAGATATCCAAATCCTCTCCACTCATGGCTTTCCCATAAATTTCCTCCAAAACCGCAAGCGTTGCCTCTTCCCCATTATCCAGTAAAACTGTCAAAGTGTAATCATCATCCTCCGCATCCGGATCTTCCGCATGGCTGTCCACGATCACTGCCGGGTAGTGACGCGCCGGTCCGCTCAGCGCTGCATTGAAATAATAATGTAAGCCAACAGCTACGCAAAAGCATATCATTCCCATAAAAACACCTGCTTCCAGCCTCATCCGTTTCGGAGTACGCAAGAGCAGAAGAAGCGTCATGACTATACCAACAGCTAACACCCGTACCACCCAGCGCCAGCCATTATCCGCCTCCTGTAAAAGCCATCCATCCCAAAAGAAATGTACCTGTCCCATATAAAAGACAGCTAACAACATTGCCGGAATTAAAGGTACTTTCACATACATAGCGTTCCATTCTGGCGTAGCATTTTTAGGGCGGTCTCCAAATAGCAGCACCGGCGCACACACACCGCAAAACAGCAAAAAGGGAATCGGCGCAATCAGCCCAATCGCCATCACACCTTGAAACTTTGTTCCCATAAAGAGAAACAACGGAATCGGCACAATCGTACCCAATGCAAACAAAACCAATGTCACCCACATCCCTATTCTGACACCCTTGATATGGTCATGCCAGCGCGTACGATATTCCTCTCTCCACTGCACAGTACTCTCTTCTTCTATTTCCCGCTTCGTCTGTTTTTCCATGGCTGGAGTCTGCGCTGCTGCAAGATCTGTATTCTCAATCCACTCTGCAAATCTGGAAATCCCCCGCATATTTGCCTCCACTGAAGCCAGCTTCTTTCCCTCTTCATTCAGCAGATGAATCGAGCGGTTGGCAGTGAGCCTCACCGAATCCACCTGTCCCGGTACAAATTCCCGCTTTCTGCCCCAACTGCTGATATACAAAATGGAATTATCCCGCAGCACAAACAAGGCTCGATTGTGTCCCGCAAGTATCATCCAAACGCCACTGAAAATAACCAATATTCCAACCAATGACAGAAAGATAGTAGTGCCATCCACCGGGACGGCTACAGCTACAGCGATGGCCATGAACATCACAACCATCCCTATCAACCACACAATCACCCCCACACCGGTAACTGCTTTTTGTTCTCTGACTACTACTATTTGCTGTCGCATTTCTTCTGATTCCTGACAGCGGCACAGTAGCAGCGCCAGCCCACATCCGCCCAAGATACCAATCAACACCGCCACCATTCCTACACTCTCTGTTTCCAGAGGTTCCCCTGAAAACAATGCAATCACCAACAAAAACACTGCCATAACAACTGTGATACTCCCCGTCAATATACAAGGCCACTTCTTTCCTTTCTGTGGCGGATGATCGTCTGGCTCCAGCTGTCTTTTCGGTTCCGCATTCTCCATATAAAGCGGCGGCAATTCCGGCGCTTTTTCTAACACATGTCCGCACTGAGGACACAAAGACACATACTCCATCTTAGGAAAACGACTTTTCTTGTCCAGCGGCAAAGGTTGACCACACGTCGGACAAACCCAATACATTTGAAAGGCTCTTTTTTGAATCAAAGCTAATGGCACAAGAGATATTGCAGGCACCGCCCAAAGGAACAGCCACCACCACAGATTTTTTGAAACAATCAGAGCAATCATCCCGGTAGTAAAAATTATACTCATAAGAATCAAAAAATTAGACCCCAATCGGGCTGCCTTTTTCCGAGCAGTGCAATATGTATCATTACCTTCCTGCATACCTGCATGTTGAAGATCCAGCAAAAACAGCTCAATCATTTCATAAAGATCATCCGAGTCATCTACCTCTTCACTGGAAAATTGATCATATAGTGTTCCATTTACATACAGTTTTACACCCTCTCCATATACTTCCACCTTACCATAAAGACGAGTCAAAATCAGACAATCATCCAAACACTCCACTTCATATCGAGGATATTGTGCTTTCAACCGACTATAAAGCTCTTGCATTGTATCTTTATCATACATCGCATTTCCTCCTGCTTAACTCTGTATTGCAACTATTATAACTTATCGCTCTTGACCAGTCTACTAAGATTTAACAAATGGCGCTTATGAAAACAACTTCTACTCGATCACAATAGATTTAAGTGGGTTTTCCGCATAATAATTATTGCTTAGCATAGTTACATTATAACATGTAACGGAGAGAAAGATGGTTGTCGTTAGCCATCTTTTTTCTTTTTTCAGATAAACTTCAGGGAGGGTATGACTCGGTGCGAGTCATACCCTCCCTGTTTCGGAACTATCTATTTCCCGACAGCCCCTATAATTTCTGTGTGACGGTTCAGTGTCTTCACAATGGCTACTGAACCGTTACTTTTTTGCTTTCTACAGGCCTATCGAAAAATCATCTGCACAAATTCCGCAAAGCAGGGTCTCCACACATTCCAGTCATGTCCGCCGGGATAGGTTTTCCTGATTTCATGAACCCCTTTTTCCTGAATGATTGCATCCTCTTCCAAAAATCTGGAAAGGAAACAGTCATTATCTCCGATACAGCGGAAAAAGGTATGAAAATAATTATTAAAATCCGGATCATCCATTGCCTTCAGATGGGTCTGCTCATAAGGTTTTCCTCCAACCGCATCCCGGTCCGGATTCCCTTCGATGTTGTCTCTTATAAAACCTGAGAAAATGCCGACTTCACTGAACAGATCGGGATGATCGCATATCGTCCGGGTTGTCTGTACAGAACCCATGGACAAGCCAGCCATACCTCTCTTTTCCTTACAACCGCCAAACTGATATTTTTTCTCTGCCATCGGAATAATTTCCTCTACCAGCATCCGTTCCAGCAAAACATGGTTTAATCGTTCTTCTGAACCGACCTTTTCCTGTACCATACCGTCACTCATCACAAGTGCAAAAGGTTTTATTTTTCCCATTTCGATCAGGTTATCCAGTATGATATTGGCTTTTCCGGTTGTTGTCCAGGAAATCTCACTCTCACCGAATCCATGCTGCAGATACAGAACCGGAAGACCTGCAGATGGTACGCATGGTGGGAGGTAAACGATGAATCGTTCCCAGTTATTGGAAATCTCAGACTTATAGAATTCATGTGTCAGCGTTCCATGTGGGATATCACGAATCTCAGCCAGCTTCTTTTCATCCGGCAGTTCAATATAGTTATATAAGCGGCCATATCCGTGTCCGATCGGCAGCTCAGGAAGCAGAACCTCCTGTCTGTCCACACAGATCTGCACATAATTCACAGCTGTGGAAAATGGAAGTTCCAGGATCCACTTTTCTCCGTCTTTTGCAAATGAATAGATTTTGTCATCCCACTTTAAAGAAAGCTCTTTTGCGTTCTCACAGTCCAGCTGCAAAAAATACTTTCCGCCTTTTTGAAAAAGTATACTCTTTTGTTCCATATTTCACCTCTAGAATTTCATCTGTTTGCATGTTCTGACGCCATTGACATAAATATCGTTTGCCAGTTCTGTGACAAGCCGCATATCCTGCCAGGTTGCACACTTTTCTCCCATAAAGGTAATGTTATCAAAGTGAATATCATGGACACGCACTTCTTCTGTCGGTGTCTGGAATCCACGGATCGTGGAAACCGGGATATCTCCGTTTAATACTTGAATATTGTCAAAATAGATGTCATGGATTTCTCCTTTCGCCATCTGCTCTGTGTATCTGCAAAGCAGAACCTTGATATCAAACAGTTTCTGTTCCGCCTGCTCTACTCTGATATTTTTATAATGGATGTCATGAACGTGGCCTCCGTCTGCCTGATGGATAGAAAGTGCAGCACCGCCCATATTTCCTTCGTACTGGCAGTGGATAATATCACAGTCTTCGAATACCAGATCATGAATCTCACTCTGAAGAGCATAACCAAGCTCTATGGCATTGCCCGGCTCTGCATTCCAGATCACGTTATTGTGAACGCGCACTTTTGTTACATCTCTTACTGTTGAAGGATCTTCAAACAATCCCTGCGATTTGATACAGATACTGTCATCGGTGGAACGGACAAAGCAGTTTTTCACCTCTACATCCTGGCTGCTGGTGATATCAATTCCGTCTCCTGTTACGATTCTTGACATGATGTTCATATCGTCAATGACAACATGATCACAGGCTGCCGGAACCACATGCCAGGATGGTCCGTCTACTGCAGTAAATCCTTTTAAAAGAACATTCTTACACCACTTGATGTAGATAAAGAAACGATGTGCATTGCTGTCCGGCAGATGCCAGCAGGCTCCGTTGACAATTCCGTTTCCCACGATGGAAATATTTTCGCTGTGTTCTGCATAAATACATCCGGAAACAACAGCACCTTCTTCGATATAAACCGTATCATTTGATTTCAAGGTAAGAACTCCTACATTGTATGCCTTACCTTTTTCAAAACAAATAGTGGTATTTTCCGGTTTTTCGATTCTGCGAGAACAGAATACAAACAGGGCGTCATGGAGACCACCGTCTGTCTCTACTGTGAATTTTCTCGGTTCATCCAGATGAATATGAACGGTCTCTCCTTTTACGGAAGGTTCTATTCCGAAACTGGTTGGTCTGATTGCCAGTTCTTTAAACGGTGTATGGATGGAAATTTCCAGATCATATGCCTCATTGTCTACTACTACCACGTAATCGAATGAGTCTGTATGGTATACCACACGTTCTGTTCCGTTGCAGATCACACTGTATTTTTCTGATTTTTCCAGTTCGTCTACAGAATTCAGGGTAAATCTCGGTTCCTCAATCGGATCCGGGTTTGGATAATAAATCAAATCTTTTTCAAAATCTTTCATCTTTTTCTTCCTTCTCCTTATACTTAAATATATAGCTCACTGTTTCCCCATTCATGGTCGCTGCTGTTTCCTACACTGATTCGAAGCTTCATTCCGCTGCTGACGATTTCCATATTTTTATCATAATAAGAAAATTCTTCAGAATCAATAGAAAAATCTAGATTTTTCTTTTCTCCCGGATCCAGAAAGACTTTCTGAAAACGGACAAGTTCTTTCTTCGGACGCACCACAGATGCATGCAATGTTTCGTAGTAGCACTGAACGACCTCTGCCCCCGCAACATTACCTGTGTTACTTACCTTACAATGCACATGGACTCTTTTGTCCTGTCCCATCCGAACTTCAACATCCGAAATATCAAACTCTGTATAGGATAATCCAAAACCAAAGGGATATAATGGTGTATTGGGAATATCCATATATCTGCTGGTGAAACGGTTCTCCAGGTTATCCGCAGTAAGTACATGCCCGGTTTTTATATCCCAGTAACTTATCGGCACCTGTCCCACACACCAGGGAATACTTACAGCCAGTTTTCCCGAAGGATTGGTTATACCATACACAAGATCTGTGATCGCTTCCGCTCCCATGGTTCCCGGTCTCCATGCCATGATGACGGCTTTGGACTTTTCTGAGATTCTCCGCAGATCCAACGGTCTTCCTGAGATGACCACTGTCACGATATTATCCGTGCGTTTTGCTATTTTTTCAAAAAGCATCTGCTGCTCTTCCGGTAAAGTCAGAAATGCTCTGCTGGCAGCCTCTCCGGACTGAGATTCATGTTCCCCAAGTACACATACAACGGTATCTTCCCGGGTTATCGTTTCCAGCCACTGCTCGTCCATTTCTTCATCCGAATCATCCTGTTCCACCTGCCAGATCTTGCATTCTTCCTCGGAAAGCATCCTGCAGCCCGGAATACATTCCGCATTCATCTTCTTATCTTGAAGAATAGCTTCGATGGTCTCAACAGGCTCATGCTCACCAAAGATTGCCCAACGGCTCAGAAATTCCTTTGATGTCACATAAGGTCCTGCCCAGATGACTTTCTGTTTCTGGCACAAGGGCAGTATTTTTTCATTTTTCAAAAGGACGCAGCTTTCGCTGGCCATCTGATATGCTTTCGTCCGGTTATACAGCGTAAGTTTTCCGCTTTTTCCAAGACCTGCAAAGGGATTTTCAAAAAGTCCCAGCTGATTTTTCATCATCAGAACTCGGAATGCGCTTTCGTCGATAAAGGCTTCTGGAATCTGTCCATTCTTCACCAGTTCTTCCAGCCGGAACATATAAGCAGGACTCATCATATCGATATCCACTCCGGCTTCTATAGCCTGAACCGCCGCTTCATCCATATCGGCTGCCACACCCTGTTCTTCCAGCTGTCCGATGGAACCCCAGTCTGAGATCACTGTACCATCAAATCCTTCTTTATCCCGCAGAAGTTCTCTGAGAAGTTCCTTATTCCCACTGATCGGTTTTCGGTCTATGGCATGTGTTAAATGAGTTCCTCTCAGCTAACACCCTGTCAAAAGCGATTTTGCCTTGTAAATACATCGTTTTTCAATTAGTAATATCTATTGTCTCTTGTTTTTTCCCCCTCGTTAGATAACGAGAGCTTGATGTTCTCTCGCAAGCTCGCTTAACTACCAAAGTAAGTCAGCCACTAAAAACGGTGAAAAAATCTAAGAGATTTTCCCACCGCCATGTCTGGATCACTCCGTCTTTCTATTCATTTCTTATATCCATCTTGTTTAATCTTAAATATTACAAACAATACTCCTTATCAAACATCATTTTGCATCTTTCAATAGCATTTTGTACATATTCATCTTGCACTATATAATAAATGTATTTTCCTTGTCTTTGACTTTTTACTATACCATTAGCTTTTAATATATTTAATTGGTGGGAGACTGCCGACTGAGACATCTCTAATTCTTCTGCTAATTCTCCAACACATCTTTTTGTCTTTAATTCAAGCACTATCCTTAGTCTTGTAGAATCTCCCAGCGTTTTGAAAAATTCCACCAATTGCAAGCAATCTTCTATAATAAGTTTTTGCATTTTCATCTAAATTATAAATTATGCACTCTTAATGCTCTAATAGCATTTAATATTGCAATAATCATGACACCAACATCTGCGAAAATAGCAAACCACATATTCGCAATACCTATTGCACCTAGTCCAAGACATGCAAATTTGATAACCAATGCAAAAATGATATTCTGATATACAATTCTAAGACATTTTCTCGAAATCTTGATTGCTTTAGAAATTTTTAGTGGATCATCATCCATAAGGACTACATCTGCAGCTTCAATTGCCGCATCAGAACCCATTGCACCCATTGCAATTCCAATATCAGCACGAGTCAATACAGGTGCATCATTAATTCCATCTCCGACAAAGGCTAGTTTATCTTTCTCTGCTTTTGTGGAAAGTAGTTCTTCTACTTTTGACACTTTATCTGCTGGAAGTAATTCGCTATATACTTCATCAATTCCAAGTGATTGTGCCACTTGGTCTGCCACGCGTTTTGCGTCTCCTGTAAGCATTACTGTTTTTTCTACCCCAGCTTTTTTCAATTCCGCAATCACTTCTTTTGAATGAGGTTTTAATATATCAGAAATTACAATATGTCCCGCATATTTTCCGTTAATTGCCATGTGAATGATTGTTCCAACTCTATGACAATCATGATACTCTACACCTATTTTTTTCATAAGCTTGCTGTTTCCAGCAGCCACCTCATTGCCGTCTACTTTTGCGATAATTCCATATCCACTGATTTCCTTTATATCAGAAACTCTGCTACGGTCTATTTCCTTCCCGTAAGCTTTTTGCAAACTTTTGCTGATTGGGTGAGAAGATGCACATTCTGCCAAAGCAGCATATTCCAAAAGTTTCTTTTCTTCCATCTCATTGTGATGAACAGCACTTACTTCAAATACACCTTGTGTCAAAGTTCCTGTTTTATCAAACACGACATACTTTGCTTTTGACAAAGTTTCCATATAATTAGAACCTTTAATCAACACACCTTCTTTACTAGCACCACCGATACCAGCAAAGAAACTAAGTGGGATACTGATAACCAATGCACATGGACAGCTAATTACAAGGAAAGTCAGAGCTCTGTAAATCCATACTCCCCATTGTGCTGTTTGGCCTAAAAACAACATTTGCACCAACGGTGGTAATAACGCCAATGCCAATGCTCCATAACATACTGCAGGAGTATATACCTTTGCAAATTTAGAGATAAAGTTTTCTGATTTGGATTTTCTTGAACTTGAATTTTCCACAAGCTCTAAAATTTTTGAAACTGTTGATTCACCAAACTCTTTTGTTGTTTGAATTTTTAAAACACCAGTCATATTGATACAGCCACTGATGATTTCATCGCCCTGTTTTACATCACGAGGTAAACTCTCACCTGTTAATGCACTTGTATTAAGGCTCGACGAACCCTCTATTACAATACCATCTAATGGAACTTTTTCTCCTGGCTGCACAACAATTGTACTATCAACACCAACTTCATCAGGATCTACTTTTTCTAATTTTCCATTAATTTCTATATTTGCATAATCTGGACGAATATCCATCAACGCGCTAATATTTTTTCGGCTTTTTCCAACTGCATAACTTTGGAATAATTCTCCAATTTGATAAAACAACATAACAGCGATTGCTTCATTGTAATCCCCACTTCCTGAGTAAATTGCTAGCGCAAAAGCTCCCACTGTTGCCACCGCCATTAAAAAGTTTTCATCAAAAACTTGTCGGTTTATAATTCCTTTGCCTGCTTTCTTTAAAATATCATAGCCGATTATTAAATATGTTGCCAAGTAAAGTAATAGTTGCGCAATTCCTGTTA
>PPYF01188142.1_pt1 | contig 46604 bp, 49 predicted proteins | sample 1559871 | NCBI WGS metagenome assembly PPYF01 (sample SAMN08240021, study PRJNA423297) | Human gut metagenome, whole genome shotgun sequencing project.
CGTTTATAGCTCAGTTGGTTAGAGCACCACCTTGACATGGTGGGGGTCGTTGGTTCGAGTCCAATTAAACGCACCATTACGCGTTCGTAGCTCAGTTGGTTAGAGCACCACCTTGACATGGTGGGGGTCGTTGGTTCGAGTCCAATCGAACGCACCATATCCCTTCGATATGGCGCTTTTCTTCTCTCTCTTCTGCTAATCAATCTTACAGTTTTGTTAATCGCTGTACGTTGATGCTATCCAGTTTTCCATCCAGAATCGCCAGAAAATCATCATGATAAGGCATCGCTACGTGCTTTTTCAGATCGGCTTCCGACTTCCAGCGCTCAATAAAAACAAACGACACACCGCCTTCATTTGCCAGTTCGCGGACATCGGGAATCGCCCGGCTTTCATGCAGATCGTACTGTAAGCACCCCGCTTCCTGATGCGTGAGAGGCACCATCGCCTGCGCAGCTTTTCTGATGGTATCGATATGTTCCTGGCGGGGCGTCAGGGTAGCAACAATCTTAACTTCGCTCATGTGAGATCCTTCGTGCGTCAATAATGAAACCGGGTAGCTTCACGAGGAACCCACCCGGAGACCTGAATTATTCAGGCTAGCAACGGAGTCTTAATTACGCCAATCGGTTTTTTTTCGAGGGGACAGTACTATTTTAACAGGGGCTGTTTTTTCTCGACATCTTTTAGGCCACCTTCATTGACGGCATTTTTATAGCCCATTTTTTGCAGCAGCGTTTCCGCTTTGCCTGACTGATTGCCGGTGTTGCAGTACAGATACAACGTGTCATTCTTATCCTGCGTCACTTCCCCAATACGTTCAGCCAACTGCTTAAGCGGAATATTCACCGCCCCCTGTACGTGCGTTTCCTGATACTGTTCCGGGGTGCGCACATCAATCCAGTGCTCCGCGGCCCAGGAGGCCGTAGAGGTCAGCAGTACAGCGCCAGCAAACAGCATATTTTTCAGTAATCGGGCTTGTTGAGACATGGTATTTCCTCGTTATTGAACGTTATATCGCATTATAGCCCTCTGTTTTGTATGGAATAGGTGCAATGCCAGGTAAAAAAGTGACCTTTGTCGTGGTTCCCCTCTTTTACCCTGTTGAACGCTTTAAACGGCTTCATTGAGATACTGCGCCAGTACCGTACGAGCATGAGTCGCGATATCGGGCGTACATTTTTCCGCCAGCACAGCGACAAAAGCGTGGAATTGTTCCGGCGTGATGCCGTTATTACGGCTGATGGCATAGTGGCTTTTCAACTGGCTCTCCGCCCCCGGTATCGCCGCCAGGGCTGAAATGGTCGCCAGCTCGCGGGCCGACCAGTCCAGTACATCGCGCTGGAAGATATCGCCAAACAGATGCGCTTTCAGGTACACATCTATGGCTGGTGCAAAATCAAATAGCGGACCGCTAACCGTCTGCCCCACCAGCCGCGTCTGATTTTCCGTCCCCGCCGTCAGGCTGTCCCAGTTTTCCATCGGCGGCGTCGCGGTTTTACCTTCTTCATCGACAATCCCCCGCACCTGACGGTCATTGATGACTGACATAAAGCAGCCCAGCGCATTCAGGCTACGCGGGAAGCCGCAGTAGGCGTACAGCTGCACCAAAATCTCTTTGATTTCATTTACCGTTAACCCCGCGTCAAGCCCTTCATTCAGCGCAAGCGTCAGTCGGTTCATGTCGCCACGCGCGGTAAACGCCGCAATCGGGATCATCGCCTGTTGTTGATGAGTCAGTGGGTTTTGCATGGTATTGTCTCCGTGATGGGCGCCATCGCGCCCCTGAAAGCAGGTCAATAAGCACAGTATACTGAGCCGGTTTGCCCATGATTAGAGGGAGGAATCAGAACTGAGCTATGATTCAATTTCATTAATTGAGGCCGTCATCTGTCAGAGAACCGAAGGATTTCAGCCGGATAGCGTTCGCCCTGAATAGTGATATTGGCTCCCTCGATGCGCTGTAAATCCTGTTCATCCAACCGCACGTTGAGCGCGCCAATATTTTCTTCAAAGCGACTCAGGCTACGGGTGCCAAACAGCGGGACAATCCACGGTTTTTGCGCCAACAGCCACGCTAAAGCGACCTGGGCGGGCGTGGCTTGATGACGGTCGGCAATCTCACGAATCAGCATAATCAAACGCTGATTGCTGGCGCGCGCATCCTCGGTAAAGCGTGGCGTTTTCGCGCGAATATCATTGCCATCAAATACCGTTGCAGCATCTATTTTACCGGTTAAAAAGCCTTTGCCTAACGGACTGTAGGGGACCAGACCGATACCCAATTCTTGCAGCGTGGGAAGCACCTGCGCTTCGGGTTCGCGAGTCCACAAAGAGTATTCGCTCTGTAACGCGGCCAGAGGTTGCACCGCATGCGCACGTCGAATAGAGGCAGTACTGGCTTCGGACATACCGAACCAGCGCACTTTTCCCTCCGCAATCAGATCCTGTACCGTTCCTGCGACATCCTCCATCGGAACATCAGGGTCGACACGATGCTGATAGCACAGATCGATATAGTCTGTGCCAAGACGCTTCAGACTGCCCTCCACCGAGCGGCGAATCTGTTCTGGCCGACTGTTTACGCCACCCCGATGTTCACCGGTTCGCTGATCGATATCCCAGCCAAACTTGGTGGCAATTTTGACCTGATGGCGCACCGGCGCAAGCGCTTCGCCCACCATCACCTCGTTGGTCCACGGGCCGTAAACCTCCGCGGTGTCAAAAAAATCCATTCCGCGTGCCACCGCGCTGCGCAGCAGTTCAATCATCTGCCCCCGGTCCGGCAGATCGCGTGCTTTGCCATAGCCCATCGATCCCAGCGATAACGCGGAAACTTCCAGTCCCTGCCCCAACTGACGTTTGATCATATCTCGCACCTCTGCATTATTTTCCAGCCAGTTGCGCCGCAAAGCGGGCCTGAAAATCAGCGATCTTGTCTTTGTTACCGCTCGCCACCTCATAAAACGCCAGCGGCTGACGATAGTGCATCCCCACATAGCGAGCGCTGGCCTTCATCGGCGTCAGCACCTCTTCCATGGTGCTATTCAGCAGCCCCTCATGCGAATAGGTCAACTCGCTAGCGCCAGCGGTAGTCACAACCTGCAACTGCTTCTCTTTTAACGCCGTACCGCCTGTCCCAAATGCCCAGCCGTAGGTCCAGACTTCATTGAGATAGGCTTTGAGCATCGGAGTCAAATTAAACCAGTGGGTGGGATAGAGAAAAACCACGCGCTCGGCCTCGCGGTAGGCCGCCTGCTCCGCAGCGACATCAATGGCCGCCGCATCATTACCGTACATCTGCTCCAGGTGACGAATCGTCACATTCTCTGCGCGCTCTGCGGTGTGTTGCAGGGCGCGAATCACCCGCGATTGCGAAAAATAGGGATGGGATACAATCATCAGCGTTTTCATAGCGTCCTCACTTTAGTGCCATCATCTTGTATGACTGGCAGTATGCGGCCGATGATTGATAACCTTAATAGCACTTATGGTTGAAGTGCTTTCAACCTCAGGTTAATAATAATCAAGCACGATTCCCGTTCAGGAGACGACCATGGAACTCTCGCAGCGCGTCCGCGCGATGACGTCATTTATCGATGCTGCCGATGCGGGTAGCTTCGCCGCCGCCGCGCGTCTTCAGGGAGTGAGTACCGCCGCCATCAGCAAAAATATTGCCGGGCTTGAGCAAGCGCTGGGCGTTCGTCTGATGAACCGCACCACGCGTAAGCTGAGTCTGACTGAAGAAGGCGCGGCGTTTCTTCAGCAAGCACGCATTGCCATCGCCGCGCTGGATACCGCCGTCGATACGGTGGTGGCCGGCAAAATGGAAACCCGCGGGCATGTGCGCATCTCCACTAGTGCCGCTTTTGGCCGCGAGCAACTCCTGCCGGCGCTGCCGGAGCTACGTCAACGCTATCCCGGTCTGTCCGTGGAGGTCGATTTTGACGATCGGGTGACCGATATTGTCCGCGACGGTTACGATCTGGCCATCCGCGGCGGGCGTATCGTCGACTCTTCGCTGATTTCACGCCCGGTCTGCCAGCTCAATATGGTGTTGGTCGCTTCGCCGGATTATCTGGCCCAACATGGTGTGCCGCAAACGCCAGAGGATCTCAAAAACCACCATCTGATTGCCCGTCGCTTTCTTGGCGGACGAGTATCGCCCTGGGGATTCCGTGGTACAGACGATAGCCTGACCACGCTTGAACCCGACGCTGCGGCCATCACTCTCTCCGCCCCCGAAGCTCAGCTACAGGCGGCCCGGCTCGGGTTGGGGATTGCGCAGGTGGGCGTCCATCACGCACCTGCAAACCGGTCAGTTGAAAGTATTACTCTTTGGTCAGCACGATCCCGGCAGCTATGAAATGGTGATTCAGTATCCGCATCGGGCGCTGATCGCCCCCCGCGTACGAGTGACGATTGAGTATCTGCTGGATATCCTGAGGCAGGATCCCTCGCTGCATTTCCCGCTTTCCAGACTGGCTGAGTTTGCTGCATAGGCGATAATCAATATATTCATCACACAAATAATGCATTTCATGCTGCCTGGGCGGCATTTCATTCCGCTTTTCAGGCCGTTAGTGCTGATTTTTCCCGAGGAGTGACAGAAAAGCATACAGTAGCGTTTATTTACGAATGTGCCCTATGCCGATTTCTCTCTTTTCACGCGAAAACCTGCTGTCCGGTTTTCAATGGTTCTTCTTTATCTTCTGCAATACCGTGGTGGTCCCTCCCACCCTGGTTTCCGCCTTCCACCTCCCAGCAAGCAGCCTGCTGATGCTGACGCAGTATGCGTTCCTGACCACCGCCGTTGCCTGTCTGCTACAAACGTTCTGCGGCCATCGCCGCGCCATTATGGAAGGCCCTACCGGCCTGTGGTGGGGAACGATCCTGACAATTACGCTGGCCGAAGCGTCGCGCGGTACGCCGTTGAATGATATCGCCAGCAGTCTGGCGGTAGGTATTGCGATCTCGGCGGTGCTCACCATCCTCATCGGCATCAGCGGGCTGGGGAACCGGCTGGCGAAGTTGTTTACCCCAACGGTGATGGTCACCTTTATGCTTCTGCTCGGGGCACAGCTCACGGCGATTTTCTTTAAGGGTATGTTGGGGCTGCCTTTTGGCATTGCCAGGACTACCGTTAGTCTGTCGCTCGCCCCGTTTCTGCTCTCGGTGGCGGTGATGCTGTTTGTGATTGGCCTGATTATTTTCCTGCCGCCGCGTATTTCGCGCTACGCGCTGCTGATAGGTACCGTGGTGGGTTGGGCGATCTGGCGTCTCTGTTTTGGGGCCGCAGATACCGCCTTCGGTGAGCTGAACTGGCAGTGGTTCCCGCTCGGCAGCCATGGCGTGCTGTCGCCGGGAATTATTCTGACCGCCGTAATGACCGGGCTGGTTAACATCAGCAACACCTATGGCGCAATTCGCGGTACCGACGTATTTTACCCATCGTCTACGGCCAGCGGCGCTCACTATCGCCGCAGTTTTATCGTCTCCGGCATCATTACGCTGGTGACGGTACCGTTCGCCGTCATCCCGTTTTCCCCGTTTGTGTCTTCCGTGGGATTGTTAACCCAGACCGGCGATAGCTCGCGACGCTCCTTCTTCTACGGCGGAATACTATTCCTGTTGGTCGCACTCATCACCCCTCTCACCCGCTTCTTCTGCGCCATTCCGTTGGGCGTCAGCAGCGCGGTGATGCTGGTTTCCTATCTGCCGTTGCTATTCTCTAGCCTCGCTTTCAGCCAGCAGGTCAAGTTTACCTCGCGGAATATCTATCGCCTGGCGCTGCCGCTGTTTGTTGGGCTATTCCTGATGAGTCTGCCACCCGTGTATCTGCAGGATGTTCAGCTCCCCCTTCGCCCGCTGCTCAGCAACGGCCTGCTGGTCGGTATCCTGCTGTCTGTGTTGCTGGATAACATCATTCCGTGGTAGCGCATCAGATAAAGGTTCCGGATAACGCCATTATCTGGAAACAACAACGGGCACTGAACGTGCCCGGTTGAATAAGAACGGGCCATTCGGCCCGCTAATGATTAACACATTTCCAGCGCTTGCGCTTTGGCCCTTTCAGCCTGCTTTCGGTAATGGTCGTACCGCGCACAAAACCAGATTCTCTGCTGCTCGTTCATGTTGCCAGTGATCGTGCTGATGTCGATGGGATGGCCTGACGCGTACATATGTGCAAAACTGCGGGCCAGAAAATCAAAATTAGTTAATGCTTGTAGATCCTGTTTCTGCATTGCATATCCCTCCGATCTGGTACTCGTTTTAAGGTTATATGCTTTCCTGTTTCCAGTATTCGCCTGTTATCGATATCTCTTTGAACACTGCGTGCGCATTTCAGCGGCGCTACGTCACATTTCGGCAAAAAGGCCGGAACAGGGATGACGCTTCGTGCTGAATAGGCGGTCACGTCCATAAGCGGGTACATCAATCAACACTTTTGCAATATACTGTGACAAGTGTAGAACAGAGTGAGTACATAACTAATGGAAATTGATCTCGATAACCTGGTTTTTGACGGTCTGGAAGAAGCGCAAGAGCGCAATGCGGAACGTCTGGACGATGCAGACAAAAAAGCGCAGGCGATTATCGCCGATGATGACTGCGGCGATGCCTGCAAAATCTGATAAAAAGGCCGGCACTCAGTGCCGGCTTTTTTATCGCTCACTTTTTCACATTCATCTACGCTGCATACGCCGCATCGCGCAATGATAAGCGCCATTGCGTACCGAGCGGCGCAGAACGGCCGCAATCAGATGCACGCCACCGCGAACCACTCGCTGTTCCAACGAGTTCAGCCGTAAATCCAGCATCTCCTGGGCCCAGTCGGGCAGCAGATCGATACCGGCTTTCATAAAAATCATCCCCGCAGGCTGCGCGAAACGCCCTGGCAGCCGGGTGGTCATCAAAACCCTTGCCACTTCCCGGGTACGCGCATCGCAGCGCAGTTGCGGGCGCATCTGTTCGAGATAGTCCGCCACCGCCTGTGGCGTTTTGGGCACATTGCGCGCCCCCAGTTTTTCGGCAATGCTGGCCGATTCAATAAAGTATTGTGCTTGCCGTGCAGGCGTGACCACCGTGCGCCGATAGCGCAGGTGCGAGGCCATAAACGAACTGCATTCGGCCACATGCACCCAGGTCAATAAATCCGGATCGCTGGCGGCGTACGGTGTCCCGTCAACGTCGGTACCGCTAATACGCATGTGGATGGCTTTCACTTTGGCGATCAGCCGTTCGGCATCCGGTTCCGTGGCAAAAGTGGTGGCGGAAATAAACTGGCTGGTGCGGCGCAGGCGGCCAAAGATATCTTCGCGGAACGACGAATGATCCCAGACGCCTGCCAGCGCCAGCGGGTGCAGCATCTGCAACAGTAGCGCGCTGATGCCACCGCACAGCATAGAGGTAAAGTCACCGTGCACTGGCCAGATGGCCGACTGCGGGCCAAACAGCCCCGGTTCGCCGACCGGGTGCTCAAAATCAATTTCCTTAAGCGCCATTCCCGTCAGGCCCAGCACCTGATGTTCAATTCGCTGGCGTAGCCATTCCATTTCCGTCCCCTTCGCCGTCAGCCCTGACGCGCGTTATCCAACCACGCGTAGACCGCCGCCAGATCCCGTTCGGCCAGCCCGTTTTGCGCGGCTTTTTCCCACAGTGCGGCGATATCGCTCATCATCGGCATCGTTCCCTGCGGCGCATTCTCCAGTGCCAGACGTGCGTCTTTCAGCGCATGCTGAAGCTGCATCTGCGGGGTGTAATCCTCTTTGCGGATCATCTCCAGCTTGACCTTCACATAGGGTGCCGCCAGCGGGCCGCCTTCCAGCGTTTCCCACAGCTGGTCTGGCGTGAAGCCAAACTGTTTTGCCAGCTGCATGCTCTCTGCGACGCCCTGCATCATGGCGATAAGCCAGGCGTTAATCACCAGCTTCATTTTCTGGCTATTGCCCGCCTCGCCGTACCACTGGGTGCCGCGAGAAATCGCGTCGAATACCTGCTGCGCGGCGCCGGCACGCGTCTGGTCGCCGCTTGCCATTACCAGAATTTGCGCGTTTTCCGCCGGGGCTTTGGTGCCCGAAACCGGGGCATCGAGATACAGCATATCCGGTCGCAGCGCATGAAGCAGCGCAATCGACTCGGCGGTTTCCTGAATACCGATGGTCCCCATCTGGCAGAATGTCGCGCCCTGCGGGCAGGACGGCGCAATGGCGCGGATAATCGCCTGCGTGGCGGCACCGTCTGTGAGCATCGCGATAATAACTGACGCATCGGCTACGGCCAGTGCCGCGTCGTTGCACAGCTGGAGACCGTGAGATTGGAGGTCTTCCCCTCGCCCAGGCGTGCGGTTCCAGCCGTACACCGTGAACCCTTTTTTGAGCAGGTTGGCGGCAAATGCATGCCCCATTGCGCCTAAACCCAGAACCGCTACCGCAGGCAGTGCCTTCATTTCTCTCTCCTCACATGTTCGGTCGTTTTTTGTAGCCTGATGATTTTCCGACCAAAAAGCAACCGGATAATCCTGCGACCTATCATAGTTTCCGACCGTGAGGTCTGACATTAGCAAAGTTTGCGCGATTACCCTTTTCGCCCACCGGATTTACCGATGGCTTTGTGCAGATCGTGAATACGTTTCATCGAGCGAATCGTGCGCTGCGACGCGGTGGACGCCACCGATAAGACCAGCATTTCCAGGCACACCATGACCGTCCCGTGCAGCGGTACCCGGCCATTTTCGCCGCGCGGTACGTGAATCACCACCTGCGACATCTCGCTAAACCGCGAGTCGGTCGCCTGGGTCAGCAAAATCGTCGGAATACCTAAGCGTTCCGCCTCCCGGAGCGTGGTCAGCCCCTCACGGTGCGGTGACTTCTGGCCCATCATAATCAGCACATCGCCGCGCTGCAGCGATATCAACTGCTCGGCCAGGCTAAACCCCGTGCGATTCAGCACGTAAGACGGCAGGCCGATGCGGTTGAATAACCGTGCAGTGTACTCACTTAAAATACCCGATGCGCCAATGCCAAACAGTGCCACCTGGCGAGCTTCACTCAGTAATGCTACCGCCTGAGCAATCGCCGCACGGTTATCCGGCGTGGCGAGCATCTCGCAGGCACGCAGGTGCCCCTCCAGCACGAAATCAATACTTGAGCTAACATCGCTGGTGAGTGCCGCAACGGTGGTGACCATTTTTTCTGCAGAGCTGATGGTCGGGCCAAACCAGTGCTGCATGGTTTGCTTGAGATCGCGCAGCCCGGCAAAGCCAAGCGCCTGAATGGCGCGGACCACCGTAGCGTCCGAGGTTTGCGTGGCGGCGGCGATTTCCATCGCCGTGTGGTCAAGCACCGCTTCGCGATTGTCATCAATCCAGTTGACGACGGTCAGTAAACGCGGTGAGAGCTGGGGGGTACGGCTACGCAGACGTTCGCCAAACAAATCCACCCGTCGCTTTTCGTGACGGGCTACCGGCGGGCTCATTTGACCTCCTGCGGAATCGGTCTTCCGGCAATATGCGACTGGACTTCCGCCACCAGCAGGCTTAAGGCGGCATACGAGTTAGAAATGACCTCTTCGCGCGGCAGCAGCACATAATGTCCGCTGCGACAGGCAAGCATAAAGTCACACCAGCCCGGCAGCACTTTCTCCATCTCAGCCCTTTCATCCTGCGGTTTACCACCGGTATCAGAGCGCCAGGTGGCAAAGACAAAATCGGCGTCAAGATCCGGCAACTGCTCGGCGCTGACATCAATGCGCTCGCCGTCCGGGATGTGCTCAATCAGCGCAGGGAAACGGAAGCCCGCATCACGCAGCACGCGGCCAAGGGCATGGTAAGAATGATGAACCGTTATCTTGCCGTTATTGGCCTGAATCACCGAAACGGTGATTTTCTGCGTATCCACGGTCTGTTTCAGCTGTTGGATCTGCGCCTGATAGCGTCGGTCGAGTATCGCCAGACGTGCCTCAGTGCCGGTCAGCTGCGCCAGCTTGCGGTAAATCCGCGGCGCGCTACCCAGCAGATGGTCAATACTCACCGTTGGCGCAATCTTCGCCAGCTGTTCAATCGGCACGTTACGATTTGGCTCGGTGATAATCAGATCCGGTTTCGCCGCCGCCACCGCTTCAAGGTCAATGTCGGCGGTGCCGATGAATTTAATGTCGCTATTATCGAAATCCACGCCGGTCAACTGCGCGCTTGAACGCAGATAGTGGCTGCCATCCGGACGCGTGCGCCCGTGGCTCGCCACCGGCGGTGCCCCCAGCTCAATCAGCGGGATGGTAATATCAAGATCGTGCATAGAAACAATGCGCTTCGGATGTGCCGGCACCTGCACGACACGCCCGAGATCGTCGGTGAATGCCTGCGTTTGCGCACCGGCAACCGCGCTTATCAGCCACAAAGCGGGTAATAACCCTCGAAAAGTCATCCTGAACCTCATAAAGCGTCGCGACGACGCCACAACAGTAAAATAAAAAAGGGGCAGCCAATCAGCGAAATGATGATTCCAGCCGGAATTTGTAGCGGAGCAAACGCCAGTCGGCCAAGCGTATCGGTCAATAACACCAGCAAAGCGCCAATCAGCGCGCTGCCGGTCAGCAACGACACCTGGCCGCCGGGAAGGAGAAAACGCGCCATATGCGGCGCCATCAGTCCAACGAATCCAAGGCTCCCCACGCACGAGACGCTCGCGGCCGTCAGCACAACCGGCGCGAGGAAACGCAGCAGCGTCAGCCGCGCCAGGCGAACGCCGAGGCTGCTGGCAACCTGATTGCCCAACATCGCCACGTCCGCCGCTCGGGCGCTCAGGTAGAGGATGACCACCGCCGGTAGCGCCCACGCGACGGCGACCGCCAGCAGCGGCCAGGTCGCCGCATGCAGGCTACCCGCAAGCCAGGTCATTGCCGTTTGTACATCACGAATATCCGCCGTAGTGACAAACAGCCCCATCGCCGCCGACAGCGCCCACGACACGCCGATGCCAATCAAAATAAAGCGCGGGCGCGAAAGATCGCGCGCCAGTACCATCACCACCAGCGCAACCAGCATGCCACCGAGCATTCCCGCGAGCGGACGCCATGTCAGGCTCAGCGAAGGAAAAGCCAGAATCAACGTCAGCACCACCACGCTGGTGCCCTCTTTCACGCCAATCAGCCCCGGGTCAGCCAGACCGTTGCGGGTGATCGACTGCATCGCCGCCCCGGCCAGCCCCAGCATGCCGCCGCAGAAGACAGCCATCAGCAGGCGCGGTAGGCGAATATCGCGCACGATATACATCTGCTGAGCGCAAAGTACGTCCGGATAAAACAGCGCGCGGCCAATGGCGCTGGTGGGAATAGGCAGCGAGCCGCGCGTCACGCCGTAAATCACCAGCAACCCCACCGCCAACGCCAGCACGGCGGCTATCTTTACCTGTCGGGGACGCAGCAGTACACGAAATGGCCCCCACGTCAAAGGGCGAAAACCCGCTTTACTTAACGCGCGCCTCATTTAAAAAACCTCACGGCAATGGCGATAAAAATCGGCGCGCCGACCAGCGCGGTCATCACGCCGGTCGCCAGTTCCTGCGGCGCCAGCAGCCAGCGGGCCAGTATATCGGCCAGCAGCAACAATAATGCGCCGGTCGGTAGCGCCAGCAGCAGCCCGATACGAATATCCTGCCCGGCCCAGCGACGAATGGCGTGCGGCACCACCAGCCCGATAAAACCGATAGGGCCGGCAATGGACACCGATGCCCCGCACAGCAGCGCAATCGCCAGCACGCCCAGTATGCGCGTACGGGTCACCGCAACGCCCAGCCCGCTCGCCACGCGGTCGCCGAGCGCCAGAATATTCAGCCGGGGGGCGAGGCACGCCGCCAGCAGTACGCCCAACAGCGCTGGAATGCTGGCGATGCGTAGCGTATACGTGCTGACGCCCGACAAATCGCCCGCCAGCCAGGTCCGCATGGCCTGGAGCGTCTGCTCATCAAGGATAAGAATCGAAGCGGTCACCGCCGAGGCAAACGCCGACAGCGCCACGCCGCAGAGAGTAATCTTCATCGCCGTCGCCCCTGCGCGTCCGGTGGAAGCCAGCAGCATCACCAGGCCGAACAGCAGTGCCGCGCCGCCGGCCGCGGTCAGAGGGCGGCTGACTCCCCATTCGCCGAACGAGATCCCGGCCGCCGAACAGGCCACTACCGCCAGCGTCGCCCCGGCGTTCAGACCGAGAATATGCGGTTCACCCAACGGGTTGCGGATAACCGTTTGCAGCAGCAGACCGGCGACGCCCAGCGCGGCCCCGGTCATTAACGCCGCCAGCAGGCGAGTTAAACGCAGACTCACGATGATACGGTGATCAAAATTGTGCGGGTCATAGTGCAGCAGCGCATCGACAACGACGCGCGGTGCAATCGTGCGCGCGCCCAGTCCAAGATGAATCACCGCCGCAACGCATAACAGACAGCCGAGTACCGTAAACGCGACTGACGGATAACCTGCGCTTCGGCGCGTAAGCACGCTTTGTATCGACATCAGGCGGTCACCGGCCGGGCGCTAAACGGCATAAACAGGGGCTTACCGCTCTGTGGGTTATGCAGCATCTGCACATCTACGTCGAACACCTGCTTAATCAGCGCGGGCGTACAGTCCTGCGAGTCGTTAATCACGCCCGCCACCCGCCCCTGCTTCATAAACACCAGCGTGTCGGCATAGTTCACGGCGAAATTAAGGTCGTGCAACACGGTAACCACCGTTCGTCCATGTTCACGGGTCAGCTGTTGTAGCAGTTCAAGAATTTCCACCTGGTAGCGGAGATCGAGCCAGGTAGTGGGTTCATCCAGCAGGATAGTCGGCGTTTGCTGCGCCAGCGCCATCGCTATCCAGCAGCGTTGGCGCTGGCCGCCGGAAAGGCTGTCCACCGTCAAATGCGCGTATTCAAGCGTGCCGGTCAGGCGCAGCGCTTCTTCCACCGCACGCTCATCCTCCGGGGACCACTGACGAATGAGTCCCTGCCACGGGTAGCGCCCGCGCGAGACCAGTTCAAACACCGTCAGCCCTTCTGGCGTCAGCGGCGATTGCGGCAGAAGGCCCAACTGGCGCGCGACCTGCTTCGTCGGCTGCTGATGAATATCTCGCCCGTCCAGACGCACGCAGCCCCCGAGCGGTTTCAGCATCCGCGCGATGGTATTCAGCAAGGTTGATTTACCGGAACCGTTCGCTCCTGCCAGCACCGTCATTTTTCCGACAGGCAGCGTCAAATTGACGTCATTGACGATACGTTGGCCGCCGTATCCAGCGCACAGGGACACCAGCACAATCCCGGGTTCCTGCGGGTTTTCTTGCCGCTGAGGCATATTTCTTTCTCTCCGGCCGCAACGACGTGGTATCGTTCTGCACTTTAAATAAATCTCATTCTCTTTTGATCATGCTATGCCGTTATGTAGTAGTCAATAGCGCTACATTACCGCTTCATTTCATCGGGCTTTTAACCTGCCGCTTGTCTTCCCGCTTTAAATGAGAGAAATAAAATCAAAAAAAATCAATTCTTTAATAGCATCACGCCTGTTTATCCCGTCCTCAATTATCGGCATCGCCAGCGTTAAATAAATTTGTCATCGACTGCATTTACTACTACATCACTGCGTGATTGAATGATTCTCAATTACATATCCGGAGCATTTTTGGCGATGTGAACGGGTAGCTTTCGCAATTCAGGGCAATGATTTTTTAATTTTGGCTGCCATCTATCGGCAGTTTTTTTATGGGAAAACAGACAGATGACACACTTCTCCCCGACGTTCACGGGCACAACCGGGCGCGCGCTATTTTCACTCCTCTTTCTGGGGGCCGTCAGTTCTCCTTCGCTGATGGCGGCTGAAACAACGCCCCGCAGCGACGACACGAAAAAAGAAGATGCGATGACGGTTATTGGCACGACCGCGCAGGCAGACCAGACCGTCACCGACGGCTACCAGCCCTTGAGCAGTTCTACCGCCACGCTAACGTCGATGCCGCTGCTCGATATTCCGCAGGTCGTCAACACGGTGAGCGATAAAGTATTAGAAGATCAGCACGCCACCTCGCTGGACGAAGCGCTGTATAACGTGGCCAACGTGGTACAAACCAACACGCTTGGCGGCACCCAGGACGCGTTTACTCGCCGCGGCTTTGGCGCCAACCGCGACGGTTCGATTATGACCAACGGCCTGCGTACCGTGCTGCCGCGCAGCTTCAACGCCGCCACTTCGCGCGTGGAGGTGCTAAAAGGCCCTGCTTCCACGCTGTACGGCATCCTCGACCCGGGTGGATTAATTAACGTCGTGACCAAGCGCCCAGAGCGCATTTTCTCCGGCAATATTTCAGCGACGTCCAGCAGCTTTGGCGGCGGTAGCGGACAGATTGACGTTACCGGCCCCATTGAAGGCACCCAACTGGCCTATCGTCTGATTGGCGAATATCAGAATGAAGATTACTGGCGTAACTTCGGCAAGGAGCGCAGCAGTTTTATCGCCCCTTCCCTGACCTGGTTTGGCGACGACGCGACGGTTAACCTTTCGTGGTCGCACCGTAACTACAATACGCCGTTCGACCGCGGCACCATTTTCGATCTGAATACCGGTCAGGCGGTCAACGTACCGAGCAAGGTACGCTTCGACGAGCCGTTTAACATTACCGATGGCAATTCCGATCTGGCGCAGCTCAACGCCGAGTATCGTCTGAACAGCCAGTGGACCGCGCGTTTTGACTACAGCTTTAGCCAGGATATGTACAGTGACAACCAGGCTCGCGTGATGGCCTACGATGCCAAAACCGGCAACCTGACCCGCCGTGTCGACGCGACGCAGGGCTCGACCCAACGGATGCATGCCACGCGGGCCGATTTGCAGGGCAATGTGGTGATTGGCGGTTTCTATAATGAGTTGCTTACCGGCATCGCCTATGAAAATTATGACCTGCTGCGTACCGATATGATCCGCTGCAAAAACGTCAAGAACAGCCTCAACATCTATCACCCGATCTACGGGACGCTGGATAAATGCACCACCGTATCGGCGGCCGATAGCGATCAGCGCATTCAGCAGGAAACCTACGCGACGTATTTGCAGGACGCGCTCTATTTGACGGATAAGTGGATTGCCGTGGCGGGCGTGCGCTATCAGTACTACACCCAGTACGCAGGAAAAGGTCGTCCGTTCAAAGAAAACACCGACAGCCGGGACGAAAAGCTGACGCCGAAGTTTGGCCTTGTGTACAAGGTGTCACCCACCGTTTCGCTGTTCGGCAACGTTGCGCAGTCGTTTATGCCGCAATCGTCCATCGCCAGCTATATTGGCGACCTACCGCCGGAAGAGTCCACGGCTTATGAAGTGGGGGCTAAATTCGACCTGTTCGACGGCGTGACCTCTAATATCACCTTCTTTGATATTCACAAACGTAACGTGCTTTATACCGAAACCATTGGCGACGAGACCTACGCCAAAACCGCGGGCAAAGTACGCTCGCGTGGGATTGAGGTGGATGTTGCCGGTTCGCTGAGTGAAAACCTTAACGTCATTGCCAGCTACGGCTACACCGATGCTAAAGTCGAGGAAGATCCGGAATACGCCGGTAAACCGCTGCCCAACGTGCCGCGCCATACCGGATCGCTGTTCCTGACCTATGACATTAACAACGTCTATGAGAGCAACACGCTCACGCTCGGCGCCGGGGGGCATGCGTTGAGCCGCCGCTCCGGTACCAACGGCGCAGATTACTACCTGCCCGGCTACGCGGTCGCGGATGTCTTTGCCGCCTACAGGATGAAGCTACAGTACCCGGTTACGTTGCAGGTGAACGTGAAGAACCTGTTCGACAAGACCTACTACACCTCATCGATAGCCAGCAATAATCTGGGTAACCAGATTGGCGACCCGCGCGAAGTGCAGTTTACGGTAAAAATGGCCTTCTGATTTCGCCAACGCCCAGCCCTCTCTTAGCCAGAGAGGGCTAACCTTTACATACTCTTTCAATCCCTCATCACTTCCCTACAGTCCGCTTACGCATAATAGTCGCTTTAACTTTTAGACAACATTTTTGACTTTGAGGGATTAGAGTGATGCGTCAAGCTCTGCAACTTTCACGCTGGCTAGCAGGATTGCTCCTTGCCGTCAGCGTTGCGCTGCCAGCCAGCGCCAACTCCTGGCCACTGCCGCCGCCGGGTAGCCGTCTGGTGGGCGAAAACCGTTTTCACGTCGTCGACAACAGCGGTGGCTCACTGGAAGCTATCGCCAAGAAATACAACGTGGGTTTCCTGGCGCTGTTGCAGGCTAACCCTGGCGTCGATCCGTATGTGCCTCGCGCAGGCAGCGTACTCACTATCCCGCTGCAAACACTGCTCCCCGACGTACCGCGTGAAGGCATCGTACTGAACCTGGCCGAGCTGCGGCTGTACTACTACCCGCCGGGCAGTAAAACCGTAACCGTCTACCCTATCGGCATCGGTCAACTTGGCGGCACCACGGTGACCCCCACCATGGTCACCACCGTTTCAGATAAGCGCGCCAACCCAACCTGGACGCCAACCGCCAATATCCGCGCGCGCTATCGCGCTCAGGGTGTTGAGCTGCCAGCGGTAATGCCTGCCGGACCGGATAACCCGATGGGGCATCACGCCATTCGTCTTGCGGCCTACGGCGGCGTATATCTGCTACACGGCACCAACGCCGATTTTGGTATCGGGATGCGCGTCAGTTCAGGCTGTATTCGCCTACGTGATAACGACATTAAAGCCCTTTTCGATCAGGTCACGCCGGGCACGAAGGTAAACATTATCAATACGCCGATTAAAGCGTCTATTGAACCAAACGGCGTCCATCTCGTGGAGGTTCATCAACCGCTGTCCGAGCATATTGATGATAACCCGCAGACCCTGCCGATTGTGCTTAACGCCGGGATAAAGGCCTTTAGCCAGAACCCTGCTACCGATAGCGACGTGATGAAAAAAGTGATGGATGTACGCTCCGGGATGCCGGTTGATGTCACCCGTCATCACGATATTGCGCAGCAAAATATGTAGTGGAAAATCGAAAGTAAAAGGCCCTGAGCGTATTCCGCTCAGGGCCTTTTTTATAGCAGTGGCATAAGCATTATGAGGGTTTTAACGCTTATTTATAGATTACCGCGGTACCGTGGAGGGAGTTCGGACCGCTAACGGAAGTGATGCGGAAAGATTTCGCACCCATTTCATCGGCTTTCTGAGACAGCTCTTGTTCCAGAGAAGCCAGGTTCGGACCTGCAGATGCGGCAATGTTGCCGACTTTGTGCTGATCTGCCGGAGTGGATTGCACTTCAACAGCGGCAAAGCTTGCAAATGACAGTGAACTTAGGACTGCGGCGATAGCCAGGGTTTTTACGTTTTTCATAATTTTTACCTTGCAGATGAATTTTTGTAGGTCAGACTTTATTAACTTAACGATCGATAAATTAATAATAATGAGATCCAGGTCACACGTCAACGTATTTTTATAACGATCATTTATTTAATTAGAATTCATATATTTTTCATATGAATATGTTGAATTCTTTTTTGCGACGGAAGCGCTGGCCCCCACCGATAATTATTTTTATAATGAGCATTCACTAAACACCGACTGAGGTAGGCGGCACGATGACAACTGACACGCAAAGTTGCGCGAAAAAAGGCCGTGGTCGACCTAAAGTATTCGACCGGGAAGCGGCGCTGGATAAAGCGATGACGCTGTTCTGGCAGTATGGCTATGAAGCAACATCCCTTTCCGATCTTGTCGAAGCCACCGGCGCCAAGGCGCCGACGCTGTACGCTGAATTTGTGAATAAAGAAGGGCTATTCCGCGCCGTTCTCGATCACTACATCAACCGTTTTGCGTCAAAAAATGAAGCCTGTCTGTTCTGCGATGACCAGACGCTGCTGGAGGCGCTTCGTCACTATTTCACCGCCGTCGCCACCTGCTTTACCAGCAAAGACACGCCGGCGGGCTGCTTTATGATCAACACATCTGCCGCCCTGGCCGCTTCTTCCAAAGAAATTGCGAAGACCATTAAGTCGCGTCACGCGGTACAGGAACAGACGCTATGCCAGTTCTTACAGCTGCGTCAGGCGCGCGGGGAAATCCCGGCAGAGAAAAACGTCGCCGAGCTGGCGCAGTTTCTGAGCTGTATTTTGCAGGGAATGTCGATTAGCGCTCGCGAAGGGGCGAGCTTTGAAACGCTGATGCAGATTACCGAAACCACCCTGCGCCTGTGGCCACAGATGATTGCCGTATAAAAAAACGCCCCTCAGTCCGGGTGACGGAGGGGCGAATCAGCACACTCACACTTTTTTAGGCTTTATTCAGTACCAGCTGACCATTGCTATCCAGCGGAATCTGGCTGCCGGGCTGTTTATCCATGCGGATTTTGCCCTGCTGGTCGCCGATTTTGTAAGTCACATCATATCCGAGGGTTTTCTCGGACTTGTCGTATACCGTTTTACAGCGCTGTTCCGTCGTGGTGTAGGTGTCGTTATTCTGCATCGCACCTTGCACCTGGTTACCCGCATAGCCGCCCCCCAAAGCACCGACGACGGTCGCGACGTCTTTACCGCGGCCACCGCCAAACTGGTGCCCGATGACCCCACCGGCAACGGCGCCCAGCACCGAGCCGGCGATACGGTTTTCATCCTGTACCGGACGACGGTGCGTGACCGTCACGTTGCGGCACTCCTGACGCGGGTTTTTAACGGTTTCCTTGATTGGCGTAGCGGAGATCACCTGCGCATACTGCGGGCCACGATCGAATACGTTCATGCTCGCTACGGCGGCAACCCCGAGAGCAGCTGCAACGCCAATACCAATACCCGCCAACATTGATTTATTCACGGGACTTCCTCCTTTGTTGCTATTGCTAACAATTGTGCAACTTAAGTCAAACCATGACTATCAGACAAAAACTCAAAAGCAGGATTTTATGTGGGATTAGAGATGTTTGAGAGAATTCTGAAGGTAGAGGCAGGTAACAATTGAAAGCGCTGATAAGCGCAGCGCTTTGGGCGGAACATTGGCGCACATTGCCGGATGGCGCTGCGCTTATCCGGCCTACATGCATCACAACATGCAGGCCGGGAGCCTTAAAACGCGATTAGTGCAGTTTCAGGCGCGGACGGATCACGCGGTTGATACTGCCCACCAGCATCATCAGGCCGGTTTTCACGTAGCCGTGCAGCGCAATCTGATGCATACGGTACAGCGAGATATAGACCATACGCGCGATACGCCCTTCGATCATCATCGAACCACGCATCAGGTTACCCATCAGGCTGCCGACAGTTGAATAGTTGGAGAGCGATACCAGTGAACCGTGATCCTTATAGGTATACGGCTTCAGCTCTTTACCCTTCATCTGCGCCAGAATGTTGTTCAGCGCACAGGTCGCCATCTGGTGCGCCGCCTGAGCGCGCGGCGGCACAAAGCCCCCTTCCGGACGGGCGCAAGAAGCACAGTCGCCGATAGCGTAGATATCCTGATCGCGGGTGGTTTGCAGCGTCGGCTCAACCACCAGCTGATTGATGCGGTTAGTTTCCAGGCCGCCGATCTCTTCCATGAAATCTGGCGCTTTAATACCCGCCGCCCATACCATCAGATCGGCCTCAATATATTCGCCGTCTTTCGTATGCAGACCGCCTTCATCGGCGCTGGTCACCATCGTCTGGGTCAGCACGCGCACGCCCATTTTAGTCAGTTCGCTGTGAGCTGCGCCGGAAATACGCGGCGGCAACGCAGGCAGAATCCGTTCACCGGCCTCTACCAGAGTGACGTTCAGCGCTTCGTTGTTCAACCCTTTGTAGCCATAGCTGTGCAGCTGTTTCACCGCGTTGTGCAGTTCAGCGGACAGCTCAACGCCGGTCGCGCCGCCGCCAACAATGGCGATGTTCACCTTGCCGTTCGCGCCAAGGTTAGCGGAATATTTCAGGAACAGGTTGAGCATTTCCTGATGGAAACGACGCGCCTGGTGCGGGTTATCAAGGAAGATGCAGTGCTCTTTCACGCCCGGCGTATTGAAGTCGTTTGAGGTGCTGCCCAACGCCATCACCAGCGTGTCGTACGCCAGCTTGCGCTCAGGCACCAGCAGTTCGCCCTTCTCATCGCGCAGTTCTGCCAGGGTGATGGTTTTCGCTTCGCGGTTGATATCCATCACCGACCCCAGCTGGAACTGGAAGTGGTGATTACGCGCATGCGCCAGATAGCTCAATGCATCGACACCTTCGTCCAGAGAACCGGTCGCCACCTCGTGCAGCAGCGGTTTCCACAGGTGGCTATGATTGCGATCCACCAGCGTAATTTTGGCTTTTTTACCCCGGCCAAGTTTGCGTCCCAACTGGGTAGCCAGTTCCAGGCCGCCAGCGCCGCCACCTACAATTACAATTTTCTTCATTGGCGTAGTCACGAGACCCCCTTAAAATTTATTAACCAATTGTTAATTAAAAGTTATTAATTTAGCTCTTAGTTAACAACAAGTTACTCACAAGAAACCATTCAGCTGCAATGAGAATAACATGAATGGTGCATTGGTCATACCAAAATTGATGTGTATCAAGTTTTATCGCGCAGAAGTTGAGCGAACGGCATTGCGGTCGGCGAAAGAGGTGTCGGCGGGGTTAAAAATTAACAAAAAAAAGCCCCGACAGCCCAAAGCCGTCGGGGCTTCTCAGACGAAAATTTAGCCTAACGTTTTGAACGCTTTAATTCGCTGCAGATGCGGCGAAATGTTTTTAAACTTATGCCCCTGCTCTTCGTCCCAGATGATCTCATAGTAGTGATGCAGCATTTCTGCTGAACGCTGGCTATTAAGCGCCTCATCATGACGAGAGAGGATAGCCAGGCAACGGTCACGGTTCTTCTCGCGGAAGTTGTTCACACATTTAGTGGCAATATCCACGTACTCTTCCGGACGATCGATCTTGCCGTCCATATTCTCGTTCGGGAACAGGTTCGGGTTAAACATCACCTGGCGAATATCGCACAGAAAACCAATACGCTCCGCCCAGTAGCCGCCCAGCCCTACGCCACAAATCAGCGGGCGCTCATCGGCGTTTAACTGCAGCATTTTGTCGACTTCTTTCAACAGATGCTGCATATCATGTTTCGGATGCCGCGTGCTGTAGCTAATCAACCGCACGTCCGGATCGATAAACTGCAGTTGCAGCACTTTCTCATGGTTACCTGGGCTATTCGAGTCAAAACCGTGTAAATAGATAATCATCGCGTCCTCACCACACCATTACTCCCACACCGGGAGGGTTAATGACCAGCCTTCACTTCCTGCAAGCGTTCGTGGAGTTGCTCCAACTGAGCGCTAACCGTTTTCCAGCGGGCGGAGTCCATCAGTTCCTGACGGCTAAATGAACCTTTATGATACAACTTCGTAACACGTTCTGCGTTGATCGGCGACAGGTTATCCAGCACGCTCACCGCACCTTTACGATTATTGCAGACGAGGATCATATCGCAACCGGCATCGAGCGACGCCTGACCGCGCTCAGCATAGCTGCCCATAATCGCCGCGCCCTCCATTGACAGATCGTCAGAGAAAATCACGCCCTCAAAACCTAACTCACCGCGCAGCACGGTTTTCAGCCAGTGCGCAGAGCCGCTGGCTGGGCGCGGATCAACGGCGTCGTAAATAACGTGCGCAGGCATAATAGCGTCGAGCGCGTTTTCGCTAATCAGCGTTTTAAACACCGCCATGTCCTTCGCGCGGATGTCCGCTTCCGGACGCGAATCGTGCGGTGTCTCTTTATGCGAATCGGCGGTGACCGCACCGTGGCCCGGGAAGTGTTTACCCGTGGTTTTCATCCCGGCGGCGTGCATGCCGTCAATAAAATGGCGCGCCATCAGCAGCGCTTTCTGCGGATCCTCATGATAAGAACGCTCGCCAATGGCGGTACAGATATGGCCCACGTCCAATACCGGCGCGAAGCTGATATCAATATCCATTGCGATCATCTCACTGGCCATCAGCCAGCCCGCATCGACCGCCATCCGGCCCCCGTCCTCTTCCCCGAGCACCGCCGCAAAAGACTGCGCGGCCGGTAAACGCGTGAACCCTTCGCGGAAACGCTGTACGCGGCCACCTTCCTGATCGACGGCCACCACCAGTCGGTTACGCGAGGCGCTGCGAATCTGGCGGACCAGTTCACGAAGCTGCTCAGGGTCGTGGTAATTACGGGTAAACAGAATTAAACCGCCAACCAGCGGGTGTGCCAGAATCTCACGTTCTTCGGCATCCAGCTCGTAGCCTTCCACATCCAACATTACTGGCCCCACACGGCCTCCTTTTTGTTCTTAAGCTGCTGCCAGATTTCATTGGCCAGCGTGATAAATTCTTCGTCACCGGTTTGTTGCCAGCGACACTCGAACCAGCCCGCCATCAGCATCAGCACCCACGGACGCCAGCGTAATGTCTGTTGCCACAGGGCGTCTGAAGACAGATGCGCCAGCTCGGCATAAACCTGAATCAGTTGATAGCGTTGTTGATTGTCCGGCATCCACACCGCCGCCAGCTCCAGGGCGATATCGCCATCGCCCGCGTATTCCCAGTCGATTAGCCTTAAACCGCCTTCGGTATGCACAATATTGCCGGCGTGGACATCCATATGCAGCGGCGCCAGTCGCAATGGCCGCGGCTCCTTCCGCTGGCGCAGCCGTTGCAAGCTGCGCAGCCAGAAAGGCGTACGGCGTGACGGGCTGCACTGCTGCCAGTACCGTTCTAACAAAGGCAGGAGCGCCAGCCGCCAGCCAAATCGAGGCTGCCGATGCAAATCATACAGGAGAGTCGCCAGCGGTTGATGCGCCGGAAGCACGCTTTTGATCTCTCCGGCTAAAAAATCAACCGCCATCCAGCCGTGCGTATAAAAAACAGGCTTTGGCGCCAGCGTGGCGGGTAGTCGACGTAAGGCGTGATATTGACGAAGGAATTCGCTTTCCGGCGCGTCGGACGCATGATGCTGACGCAGCACCAGCCGCCGTTCACCGTGTTGAAGAATGCAGCTGCTGCCGCTCAGCCCCGCATATTCGGGGCTGGCGACGATGTGATAGTGCGGAAATTCACGTGACAGCAGTGCGTCACGTGAAAGCTTACTGTTGCGCAACCGCACCTTTACCTGACCAGACGATCTCACCGGTTTGTACCAGCATCAGCTGCATTTGCAGCGTCGGCGCGTTCACGTTGCCGGTAGCGTTAGAGTAGAGCACGTACTGGGCACCCACGTTACGGGCAATGCCCATCGCTTTACTGCGTGAACCCAGGCTGTCCTGCGGCGACAGGCCTAACTGTTGCTTAGCCACCGCCAGCTGTTGGGCAGACACGAGGGTAAACTTGCCGTTACCTGCCAGCGCGTTACGCAGCGCGGTTGTCGCTTCCCCGGCGTTCAACGAACCGTTGGTGCGGTTGTTAACGCTGTCGACCAACAAAATGCTGCCCGCCGTTACGCCGCCGGTTTGCAGCATGTTGCCAACCAGCGGCTGTGCTGCGCCGTTCCAGTCATAGTGCCGTACGCGCGGCGTTGGCTGCGCAGGCGTTTCACCGCCGTGCTCAATCGGCCCCGGCTGCTGCGGAATCGTCGGCACGCTCGGTACCGTCGGCACCGGCTGCTGCGGCTCAGCTGGCTGTTGTGGCTGCTGCGGATTTGCCGTATCGACTGGCGCCGGTTGTTCACGCACCGCACACCCTGCTAGCACCAGCGCCAGCGAGGCCATCAACGCATAGCGACCCAATTTACTCATTCCAGTTTACCCCTCACAGATAAAGATAAAGTCGGGCTTTATGCGCCCCTAAACCGTTAGCCGTCCCGTACAGCGTGACCGACCCCATTGCCGGAATCGTGATGCTGCGCGGCGCTTCCAGCGGGTGCATTTCCAGCCCTCTGGCGTCATACCAATAAAAACGATAGTGAACGGTGACCGGCTGCCGCCTTTCGTTGAACAGTTTTGCGCTGGCGGTCGCCTGAATATCTGACGACGAAAGCTCAGGCTTCTCCGCGCTGATACCTGCCGCCAGAACGTTAGACTCCATCACCAGCGTCTGCTGTTCACTGACGGCGATTTCCGGACGCGAATGACACCCGGTCAGCAGCACCGTACCTAACAAAAGACCCAGACATGCCGATTTCATAGATTAGCCTTTATGCGCCAGCATCGGCCCCAGCGGACGACCGCCCAGCAGGTGCATATGGATGTGGTAAACTTCCTGCCCGCCGTGGCGATTGCAGTTCATGATCAGACGGTAGCCGTCTTCGGCAATCCCTTCTTGTTGCGCGATTTTCGCCGCCACGGTAATCATGCGCCCCAGCGCCTGCTCATGTTCGGCGGTAACGTCGTTGGTGGTGGCAATCAAGGTATTAGGGATAATCAGAATATGCGTCGGCGCCTGCGGAGAGATATCGCGAAAGGCGGTAACCAGATCGTCCTGATACACCATATCCGACGGGATTTCACGACGAATAATTTTGCTGAAAATGGTTTCTTCTGCCATACGGAATTCCTTTATTATTCTGATATGCCGTCGGTAAAATCGTTGCCGACGAACAGGTTAGATGCCAGAGTATGAGCGAGTTACGCCACTTCTTTCAACCGTAATACGATTTTTCTTACCTCTGGTCGCTACTTACGCACCCACTGGCCGTTAATGCCCTGCACATATTCACCCGGCAGCGCTTTATCGATCAGTTTTTTCCCCGCCAGCCGTGCCACTTCCTGCTGCGGGAGATTGTTGCTCAATGCCAGTTGCTGATAGCTTTCGCTACGCGCCTGATTAATTTTCTTTACCAGCGTCAGCGTGTCGCTATCCTTAGCCAGCGCCGCCAGATAGCCACCCTGCGTTTCCCCTACCCGCCCCTGTGTTCTCGCCTCTGATAGCGTTAACGCCAGCGCCTGAACGCTAAACAGGCCACACAGCAGGACCGCGATGATAGGCATTTTTCTCATGTTGGCGCCCCTCAGAATAGGTCACTACGCGATTTCAACAGATCCTCTACGTCCTTATCGGCCTTGATGCGGATCTCGTGCTCAATCTTAACGTTCATATTGATGGTAATCGGCTCCTTCGGCGCGGCCACCTCAATGCGCGGTACGCATCCCGATAACAGCGTCATTGTCGCAATGCCCAGTATGGCGATGGATACTCTCATTATTGCTCCTTACATTCCGTGCCGCTGCGACACGGTACGCCGGGAAGGGTCGCGTGTTGCTCAAGCCATGACTGAAGTTTGTCGCCAAAGCGCAGGCTTCGCCACAAATCAAAAACATTCTCCTGGTGCGTGTAATTCAGGCGCACCGTACTGCGTTTCTCATCCATCACTCCGGTACCGGTCACCGTCGCCTGTAACGTCAGCATACCCAGGCTATCGAGATTGATCCGCGTCCACGAGCGGGAGATTTCCATATAGCGTAGCCAGTTGATTGCCGCCCCCGCGGCGATATTATCGTCGGCTACCGCGTCCGCGGTGTCTTTATCCAAACGTAGCGTCATCGGGCCAGGGTTATGCAGCCAGCCGTCCTTAATAATCCATTTGCTGTCGTTCAACCACAGCGGTAGCGCCCCATCGACCGGGCCGGACATGGCGAACTGTTTCGGGTTCACCGCGCTCACCAGTTCGCTGGTAGAAATATGTTGCAAGCGCAGCAGCGCCGCGTCGCGCTGCGGCATGCGCAACTGCTGCATCGTGACTTTGCCACCCAGAACATCAACGCTGACATCGCTCAGCTGCAGCGGCGCCTCTTCACTCCACGGCCAGGTACCCTGCAGATCGGCGGTCACGTTGCGCACGGTAACCTGGTTAATGATTTCCGCAATTCGCAGGGAGACCGGTCTACGCGTTCCCAGTTGCCAGACGCCCGCTTTCAGGCGGAATGGCAGCACAAAATCGACGCCGTTGATTTCGTTATCCGGCATCCACGCGCTGCCGTTGCGCAGCACGCCGTGGCCGCCGGCTTCAAACCCTTGCCCGGCGGCGGCAGAGAACGCGACCTGCGCGTACAGCGTTCCTTCACGCAGCTTCATTTTCCAGTCTGGCGGCACCAGCGGCTGGAACACCTCCAGCGACTGTTTTGGCCACCACGCCTGCCCGCGTAAACGCTCGCCGTCCCAGCGTCCCGTCACCCGTACCGGGCCAATCTCCCGCGCTTTCAGGTCGCCTTTAAACTGGAAGAAGGTCGGATCTCGCCCTTGCACGCTAAAGGTCAGCGCCGATGCGGGCAGCATGCTGCCGCCGGTAAATCGGGTTTCGTTAGCATCAAGCGCCAGCGTTCCTGTAAACGAAGGATGCTGTTCATTGCGAATCCAGTGGATAGGCTGTTCCAGCTTCAGACGCGGCTTATCAATGGTCATGGTGCCATATTGCAGCTTATCGAAGCCGGTCGAGAGTGTATTCAGCACAATGGCGCTGTCACGCCATTCGCCAGTCCCGGTCACATCCCAGCGCGCCTGCATTGGCGTAAAGTGACCATCTCCCCAATAGCGCCAGCGCCAGGTACCTTTGTCCGGCATGAAATTGTCAGCCTGTCCGTCCAGGTGCAACACAAAATCGCCGGTCTGCTGTTCATGGGCACGCAAAATAGCCTGTAAGCGACCATCAATGCCCTGCGGCGAAATTTTCACCCCTGCTAGCGGCCAGCGTACGTCATCAATATTCAGCGCATCAATCACTCGCCCGCGCGAGCGTAACAGCGCCCCCGGCTGGAACGCCAGAACCGGCGTCATCAGCGGGCCGCTGAGATGTGCGGGCAATTTTGCGTAAAAGATCAAATCGCCCTGTTTCGCTTCTCCCACCAGTTGAAGCGGCATGTCGCTGTTATCCATACTCAGCACGCCCGGCCCCACGTTCAGCACCGCCACGCCTTTCCCGGCATCGCCAGAGGTCAGAACGCTGAGGCGACCGGTCACCTGCGTTTTATCCACCCCTTGTTGCCAATTCTCCAGCTTTACCGCGACGCGGCCGCTGAGCGGAATGCCTGCCTGATACGGCCAGTTCCAGCGCCCATCGCTGATGGTCAACACCTGTTCCGTTAACGTCCAGGGCAGATCGACTAAGGGATCGCCCTCGCCGCGCGCCATCATCACCAACTGCCCCTGATTACCGTCCCAGTTAAGTTCCGCATCGACTAGCGAAGGCACCTGCGGCACCTGGAAGGTAGACTCGAGATGCCCTTTTACCGGCAAGCCGTCCGGCACCAGCGGCATCGTGAACTCGCCGAGTAATTTAACCGGCGGCTCTCCGTCGATCAGGCTGGCGTGAAATTCGCTCACCGTCAGCGCCTGTCCGTGCAGTCTGGCGCGTAGCCCAACCTGCTCGCCCGTATACTCCACATCCTGACGCTGCGACGTCAGTGAAACCTTCAGCTTGCCCTGCCATTTTTCCCATGGGGATAGGCTGAGCGCGTCAATGGTCAGCCAGGTATTTGGCAGCATCGACTGCCATTCCGCCAGCGTGCGGGGCGCACCGGGAACCGCATCGTTTTGCGGCAGCTTATTAAAACAAAGGGAATTGAGGTTGGCCGATGCGGCATGTAACCGCCAACGGCCAGGATGTGACAGGGTCACGTCTTTCAGGGCGGCGAGTTCGCAATCCCCCACCAGATAGCGCAAATCGGGAATATGCAGCGCTGAACGCGTCAGCCGCGGGCTCTCGTTAAGCGCAATACGCGTACCGGCCGGAAGCCAGATGCCCACCAGCGTAGGAACCCAGTACCCCAGCGTCATCAGCAAGGTGAGCGGCAGAAGTACTAAAAGCAGGAGTAGCGCAATAATGGCTTTATATTTACCCTTCATGGGTGCAGTCATATCCTGATTGAGCAAGCGGTGATGCCAGACCGCGCAGCGGGCAGTCCAAAGGCGCATATTGTGTCATGTCAGACCAGAGAGTGAAAGCCGCTGTGATGTTTTAAGAATAGCTGCTGAAAAATAAAATGTGAGGAATTTCAGTTGATTCTGATTGAGAATCATCATTCGCGCCCCCATTTAAAGCGCGTATACTGAAGAGAGTTTCTTTACGAATCCTTAGCTTTCAAAACATTTTTATATTTTGTAAGAATTTTTGAATTGTGCTAACTTGACTCTAAAATCATTGGAGAAAAGTCTCATGAAAATCGCCGTTTACAGTACAAAGCAGTACGACAAAAAGTACCTGCAAAATGTTAATCAGGCATATGGCTTTGAGCTTGAGTTTTTTGATTTCCTGTTAACGGAAAAAACGGCCAAAACCGCCCATGGCTGTGAAGCGGTCTGTATTTTCGTTAACGATGACGGCAGCCGTCCGGTGCTGGAAGAGTTGAAAAATAACGGCGTGAAGTATATCGCTTTGCGTTGTGCGGGCTTCAACAACGTCGATCTCGACGCGGCGAAAGAGCTCGGTTTGCGCGTCGTACGCGTCCCTGCCTACGACCCGGAAGCCGTAGCCGAACACGCCATCGGTCTGATGATGACATTGAACCGCCGCATTCACCGCGCCTATCAACGTACGCGTGATGCTAACTTCTCGCTGGAAGGCCTGACCGGATTCACCATGTTCGGTAAAACCGCCGGCGTGATCGGTACCGGGAAAATCGGCGTTGCCGCCCTGCGTATCCTGAAAGGCTTTGGCATGCGCCTGCTGGCGTTTGACCCGTATCCTAGCGCCGCCGCGCTGGAGCTGGGCGTCGAATACGTCGACCTGCCGACGCTGTTCGCCGAGTCCGACGTGATTTCCCTGCACTGCCCGCTCACACCCGAGAACTATCACCTGCTTAACGCCAGCGCGTTTGAGAAGATGAAAGATGGCGTGATGATCGTCAATACCAGCCGTGGAGCGCTCATTGACTCTCAGGCAGCGATTGAAGCCTTAAAAACGCAGAAAATCGGCGCGCTGGGGATGGACGTGTATGAGAACGAGCGCGATCTGTTCTTTGAAGATAAGTCTAACGACGTGATTCAGGATGACGTGTTCCGCCGCCTGTCGGCCTGCCATAACGTGCTGTTCACCGGTCACCAGGCGTTTCTGACCGCAGAAGCACTGACCAGCATTTCAGAAACCACCCTGCAAAACCTGCAGCAAATTGATACCGGCAGCGATTGCCCTAACGCAATCGCCTGACGAGTTATGCTCCCCGGCTACGGTTGGGGAGCATTTTCGGATAAGCCCCACAGACACCTCCCGCTGTACAGTTATGCCTCAAACTTATTCACACCACTAATGATTTATAAGAAGTCCTGTACCATGAAGAACCTATTTCTCCTGCTGGCTGCGGCCGCCCTCCTGTCCGGATGTGTCTATAACAGCAAAATGTCGACGAACGGTGAGCAGCTTCAGCATCACCGCTTTGTTTTAGAAAGTGTGAACGGTCAAACGGTCAACAGCAACGGTGCCCCGCTCGAACTGAGCTTTGGCGAAAAGCAGCCGATTCTTGAGAAGATTTATGTTTCCGGCACCATGTGCAACGGGTTTTCCGGCACCGCAACGCTGCATAAAGGCGAATTAAAGGCGAACGAGCTCGCCATGACGCGTAAACTGTGCAGCGACGCTCAGCTTAACGTGTTGGACGCCACGCTCAGCAATATGCTGCGCCAGGGCGCGCAGGTTGATTTAACCGAACAACAGCTCACGCTCGCCACGGCGGACCAGACGCTGGTCTATCGCCTGGCCGATTTGATGCATTAAGGCTTAGTAGCTGCCGCAGGTGCCGGTAGCAAGAGACTGCTCGCTGCAACGCTTACCGTTTGGCAGCGCGCACATGCCGATACTGGAGCCGTCCAGCTGGCGCGCGGCGGAAAGTGACCCGCCAATCATCGCGCAGTTCGCTTCGCCCGAGCTGGACATCGCCGCTCGCATTCCTGGCGTCACGTGTGCCGCCGTTGCCTGCTGAACAGGTTCACTGCTGCACGCGGATAATAATAGCGCCGCACACCCGACTAAAAACGCAGCTCGCATCTCTTCTCTCCGTATCGCAAAAATAAGAACAAACCTAAGCATCATAGGCAGCGCTGGCCGCTGCGTCGAGAGACGAAGTGCGCATTTATGCGCTCTGGAAAAATTTTCTCGCAATTTTGTGGCTAAAAACATTCGTATCATTGATACAGACGCGGCCCAAGGACACAAAAGCAAAAATGATTCAGCGCCGGGTTTGCTAAACTTCACTTAACATCATCCCTAAGAGCGATGTGTCAATTAAGGACAAATTCCCGGTTGATGGGTAAACCCGTGAACCTCTTTTTTGCGCAATGTAAGGTGTCATATCAATGATCACAATTGACGGTAATGGTGCAGTCGCCTCGGTTGCGTTTCGTACCAGTGAAGTCATCGCCATTTACCCGATCACGCCGAGTTCAACCATGGCTGAGCAGGCCGACGCGTGGGCGGGAAACGGGCTTAAAAACGTTTGGGGTGACGTCCCGCGCGTGGTAGAGATGCAGTCCGAAGCCGGGGCCATTGCTGCCGTGCACGGGGCCTTGCAGACCGGCGCACTGTCGACATCATTCACCTCATCGCAGGGTCTCCTGCTGATGATCCCCACGCTGTATAAACTGGCCGGGCAATTGACGCCCTTTGTGCTGCACGTCGCGGCGCGCACCGTCGCGACCCATGCGCTGTCTATTTTTGGCGACCATTCCGACGTCATGGCGGTGCGCCAGACCGGCTGCGCCATGCTGTGCGCCGGTAGCGTGCAGGAAGCGCAGGACTTTGCGCTGATCTCGCATATTGCGACGCTCAAGAGCCGCGTGCCGTTTATTCACTTCTTCGACGGGTTCCGCACGTCGCATGAGATTAACAAAATCGTGCCGCTGGCCGACGATACGATCCGCGGCCTGCTGCCGCAGGAGGACATCGCCGCCCACCGCGCCCGCGCCCTGAACCCGGAACATCCGATTATTCGCGGTACCTCCGCAAACCCGGATACTTACTTCCAGTCTCGTGAAGCCACCAACCCGTGGTACAACGCGGTCTACGATCATGTTGAACAGGCGATGAATGATTTCGCCGATGCCACCGGCCGCAGCTATAAGCCGTTTGAATATTACGGCCACCCGCAGGCGGAACGCGTTATCGTCATTATGGGGTCGGCGATCGGCACCTGTGAAGAAGTGGTGGATGAACTGCTGACGCGCGGCGAAAAAGTTGGCGTGCTGAAAGTTCGCCTCTATCGTCCGTTCTCGGCAAAACATTTATTGCAGGCGCTGCCGGAAAGCGTGCGCAGCGTCGCGGTGCTTGATCGTACCAAAGAGCCGGGCGCCCAGGCCGAGCCGCTCTATCTTGACGTGATGACCGCGCTGGCGGAAGCCTTCAACCAGGGTGAGCGTGAAACCCTGCCGCGGGTGATTGGCGGCCGCTATGGCCTGTCGTCAAAAGAGTTCGGCCCGGACTGCGTGCTTTCTATTTTCCACGAGCTGTCGCAGGCGAAGCCAAAGTCGCGCTTCACCGTCGGCATTTATGATGATGTCACTCACCTCTCCCTGCCGCAGATGGAAAACACCCTGCCATCTCACGCACGCCTGGAGGCGCTGTTCTACGGATTAGGCAGCGACGGCAGCGTCTCGGCGACCAAAAACAACATCAAAATTATCGGTAACTCTACGCCGTGGTTTGCCCAGGGTTACTTCGTCTACGACTCTAAAAAGGCCGGGGGCCTGACGGTCTCTCACCTGCGCGTGAGCGATAATCCAATTCGCTCTGCTTATCTGGTCGCGCAGGCCGACTTTGTCGGCTGCCATCAGCTACAGTTTATTGATAAATACCAGATGGCCGAGCGCCTGAAGCCCGGCGGTATTTTCCTGCTTAATACGCCGTACAGCGCCGATGAAGTGTGGGCGCGCCTGCCGCAGGAAGTACAGGCAGTGTTGAACCAGAAACACGCGCGTTTTTATGTGATCAACGCTGCCAAAATTGCCCGCGAATGCGGACTGGCGGCGCGTATTAATACCGTGATGCAGATGGCGTTCTTCCACCTGACGCAAATTCTGCCGGGCGATAGCGCGCTGATGGAGCTGCAAAACGCCATCGCGAAAAGCTACAGCAGCAAAGGTCAGGATCTGGTTGAGCGTAACTGGCAGGCGCTGGCGCTGGCCCGAGAGTCGCTGTTCGAAGTGCCGCTACAGCCGGTGAGCGCCAGCAGTCCAAACCGCCCGCCGGTCGTCTCCGACGCCGCGCCGAACTTCGTCAAAACCGTCACTGCCGCCATGCTGGCGGGCCTCGGCGATGCCCTGCCGGTATCCGCCCTGCCGCCAGACGGTACCTGGCCCGTGGGCACCACCCGCTGGGAAAAACGCAATATCGCCGAAGAGATCCCTATCTGGAAAGAAGATCTCTGTACCCAGTGTAACCACTGCGTTGCCGCCTGCCCGCACTCCGCCATTCGTGCCAAAGTGGTTGCGCCGGACGCGATGGAGAACGCCCCGGCATCTCTGCATTCGCTGGACGTGAAATCGCGCGATATGCGCGGTCAGAAATATGTGCTGCAGGTCGCGCCGGAAGACTGTACCGGCTGCAACCTGTGCGTTGAGGTTTGCCCGGCGAAAGATCGCCAGAACCCCGAGATCAAAGCCATCAATATGATGTCGCGTCTGGAGCACGTTGAAGAAGAGAAAGTGAACTATGACTTCTTCCTCAACCTGCCGGAAATCGATCGCACCGCACTGGAACGCATTGATATCCGTACTTCGCAGTTGATCACTCCGCTGTTTGAGTACTCCGGCGCCTGTTCTGGCTGCGGTGAAACGCCGTATATCAAGCTGCTGACCCAGCTGTACGGTGACCGTATGCTGATTGCCAACGCCACCGGCTGTTCATCTATTTACGGCGGTAACCTGCCCTCTACGCCATATACCACCGACGCGAACGGCCGCGGGCCAGCGTGGGCTAACTCGCTGTTTGAAGATAACGCCGAGTTTGGTTTGGGCTTCCGTTTAACGGTCGATCAGCACCGCCAGCGCGTGATGCGTCTGCTGGACGGCTTCGCCGAGCAGATCCCGGCCGAATTGAACGAGGCGCTGCACGCTGATGCCACGCCGGAAGTACGTCGTGAACAGGTGGCCGCCTTGCGCAGCGTGCTGAACGGCGTGGAAGGTGCACAAGAGCTACTCACCGACGCCGACGCGCTGGTCGAGAAGTCTATCTGGCTGATTGGCGGCGACGGCTGGGCCTACGATATCGGCTTCGGCGGTCTGGATCATGTGATGAGCCTGACCGAGAACGTCAATATCCTGGTGCTTGATACCCAGTGCTACTCCAACACCGGCGGTCAGGCTTCGAAAGCGACGCCGCTCGGCGCGGTGACCAAGTTTGGCGAGCACGGCAAACGTAAAGCGAGAAAAGATCTCGGCGTCAGCATGATGATGTACGGTCATGTCTACGTCGCGCAGATCTCGCTGGGCGCACAGCTTAACCAGACGGTGAAAGCGATTCAGGAAGCGGAGTCCTATCCGGGACCGTCGATTATCATCGCCTACAGCCCTTGCGAAGAGCACGGTTACGATCTGGCGCTCAGCCACGATCAGATGCGCCAGCTTACCGCTACCGGCTTCTGGCCGCTGTTCCGCTTCGACCCACGTCGCGCCGACGAAGGTAAAATCCCGCTGGCGCTGGATTCCCGTCCGCCGTCAGACGCGCTGGCCGAGACGTTAATGAACGAACAGCGTTTCCGCCGTTTGAACAGCCAGCAGCCGGAAGTCGCCGAACAGCTATGGAAGGATGCGGCAGAGGATCTGCAAAAACGCTACGACTTCCTCGCCATGATGGCCGGCAAGGCGGAAAAACCGACGCCGCAGGAATAACCGAATTAAGGTCATTCTCAAACCATAAAAAAAGCCCGAATATCAATTCGGGCTTGTCATTTTAAGATGACGAAGAATATTAAAGACACACGGCAACATAAATACGTTGTGTGACAAAAAGGCATATAACGGCCGTAGCTTACGTCAGCGCTTTTTATTTGTATAATTTTTATTTTATATATATCCGGGCAAATCATTCACGATAATTATCATCATTTCAGCAGAATTATATCCTTTAGATTTTACTCATGCTGTAACAAATGTTATTTACCATATCAGATTCGTCTCTATTAGCATGACTGTGCTTTCTTAGTCAGAAAGTGCGCGTATAAAAAATACTAAAGGAATATATTCAATGAACAGAAAAGTACTGGCCCTCGTTATTCCTGCCCTGTTAGCCGCAGGCGCAGCTCATGCCGCAGAAGTTTATAATAAAGACGGCAACAAATTAGACATCTATGGCAAGGTAGATGGTCTGCATTATTTCTCCAGCGATTCCTCTAAAGACGGCGATCAGAGCTACGTCCGTTTTGGTTTCAAAGGCGAAACTCAGATTAACGATATGCTCACCGGCTACGGCCAGTGGGAATATAACGTTCAGGCGAACAATCCGGAATCTACGGATAGCGACGCAAATCAGGCGTGGACTCGTCTGGGCTTTGCCGGCCTGAAATTCGGTGACTACGGTTCATTCGACTACGGTCGTAACTACGGTGTACTGTACGACGTAGAAGGTTGGACAGATATGCTGCCAGAATTTGGTGGTGACTCCTACACCTACTCTGACAACTTTATGACTGGCCGTGCGAACGGTGTAGCTACCTACCGTAACAATGACTTCTTCGGTCTGGTTGACGGCCTGAACTTTGCTCTGCAGTACCAGGGTAAAAATGAAAACCCAGGCAGCGGTGAAGGTACCAATAACGGTGACCGTAATACTCGTAACGCCAATGGCGACGGCTTTGGCATGTCCACCTCTTACGACTTGGGTATGGGTGTCAGCGCTTCTGCGGCATATGCAACCTCAGATCGTACAAACGATCAGATCAACAATACCACCGCTGGCGGTGATAAAGCTGACGCCTGGACCGTGGGTCTGAAATATGATGCTAACAATATTTATCTGGCATCAATGTATTCTGAAACCCGCAATATGACTCCGTACGGCGACAGCAATGGTGTTGCGAATAAAACGCAGAACTTTGAAGTTACCGCACAGTACCAGTTTGATTTCGGCCTGCGCCCAGCAATTTCTTACCTGCAGTCTAAAGGTAAGGATTTGGGTGCTACTAAACATGATACTGCGTACCAGGGTGATAAAGATCTGGTCAAATATATGGATATTGGCGCGACTTACTACTTCAACAAAAATATGTCCACCTACGTTGATTATAAAATCAACCTGCTGGACGGTAACGATAGCTTCTACGCGAACAACGGTATCTCTACCGACAACATCGTGGCAATGGGCCTGGTTTACCAGTTCTAATGCGATAAAAAACCCGCCGTTCCCGGCGGGTTTTCTTTATTCACTGCACCACGCTTTCGCCGTGGATTTCCCCTTTAAATCCGGTTTTGGCAATCGCCGCTAATAACCGCTGATTATCAAAATTCTCCGGCACCACCACTTCCGCCTGACGCGTTTTCAGCGAAGCTTTCGCCTTAATGACGCCATCGGTGCTGCGCAGCGCCTGGTTAATGGAAATCACGCACAGCGGGCAGTTCATTTCGCCGACATCAATGGTGACCAATTTATCGGCCGCCCAGCCCAGTGGCGTAAACATCAGTAACGCCAGACACACGGCTTTTTTCATTCCATCCACTCCCAGATCCAGGGTAATACATAAGGATAGGTAATCAAGGCCAGCACTAACGGCACCGCCAGCCAATACAACCACACCAGCACCCGACGGCTTACGACGTTAACGCATACCGGTTTCGACGACAGATGCAGACGCCAGAATCCGCGCGCCATCAGCCCCACGGCGACAATAATCATCGGTATTTGCAGCCAGGAAGCCCCCGGAATGCCCACCAGCCCGGCGGCTGAAACCCCAAACACCAGATACAGCAGCGGCCCAATACAGCACAGCGTTGACGCGCCCGCGGCCACGATCGCCGCGAGCAACGTTAACACTCCGCCCTTAATGCTGTTCGACGCTGACATAGTCGTAGCTAAAAGCAGCGGGGTCGTAGAAATTCAGCGGATCGCCATCGACTTCCGCATACGGATAGCCCAGGTTATTCACGTCACCCTGCTCCGCGGCTGGCGACAGTGCGAAATCACGCGCATGGTTGAATCCCACCCAGTTCATTTCCCAGTTACCAAACAGATAATCGTTCACCGCGGTGACCGCCGGGTCGCCATTCTCTTTTTTCTCTGTCAGACGCATTTTGGTCACGTCTGCCGGGTCTGCCGGCATCCAGCCGAAACCGGCTAACCAGAACATCGCGCGGCAGTGTTGACCGCCGCTGATTTTGGCCACGCCTTTATCGTCGGCGCTGCCAAATGCTTTCGTGGAGTATTGATTAAGCTTGCGGCTCGCGCCTAAACGGATGCCAAACATTTCACGTGCCGGAATGCCGACCGCACGGCACAGTGCGACAAACACCGAGTTAATGTCGGTACATTTACCGCCGAGTTTGCCGGTTTTCAGGATCTCCCCGACATCGCCCGTACCGCAGCCAATCACCGCGTCATCACGATGCATATGGGTGCTGACCCAGTCGTGAATCAGACGCGCCTGCTTCAGCGGCGCTTTTTCGTTGCCGATAATGTTAAGTGCGGTCTCTTTCACCAGCCCATCAACCGGAATATGCGCCGTCGCCTGCAGGAAAGGTTTAATCTCATCGGGGATCACCGCACCTTCGCTCGGCAGTTGCCAGTCGGCCAGACGGTTGTCTTTCAGCACTTCCCAGTCGCGTGTTTCAATGTCCATCTCCACTTTAATATCCAGCGGGCCGCTTGAGGCCGGCCAGGTCACGTACAGCACTTTTGCGCCGTAGCGGTTATTGGCATTCAGTGTGGCGGTTTGGTAGTTGCCGCTGAAGGAGAGATTTAGCAGCTGCTGGAAGGCGGTATCTTCCGGTATGGGGATCCACAAATTCACCTTCCCGGAAGAGCCTTCCGGAGCCTTCAGGCTATAGGTTTGAGTCATAATGAAGCGGCGGTATTTGCCGGAAGATGAGACGGCAGGTTGATCCTGCGTTTCTGTTTTCGCAAAAACCGGGCTGACCAGCCCCAGCGTCGAGAGGGCAGCGGCACCTTTGAGGAAGTTACGCCTTTGCATTGTGTATCCTTCATCACCAGAAAAAGCTGGCGCTTAACCCCGCACCTGCGGAGGTTGGCCGCTATTATGCGACCATGTATTCATCACCACAATGAATAAGAGGCCATAAAATCCTACGCGCTCAAAATATGGCAACCTACAGCAAGCGTTATGTTATAACAATGATAAAAACGGTGGACTGCGGATTATTCTGATAACCTCGTTCTTCCAGACCAGATGTCATTATAGTTTCCGGGGTAAATCATGCTCTTTCCAGCGGATATTTGTCGGTAATGTTGGCGATTTCCCCATTAACTGACCAAACATACCTCGCGCTAATAAGTCTGTGAGTGTGAAATAATATGTTAACTTAATGGCTTGTTATCAATGACGTTAGCTGTAAACTGTTTCGCGAACTCGCCTGTAAATGGGTATTTATATTGCATTAATGCGGCCATTGAAAAATCACGACCAATGGGCAATTGATTATAAAAAATAAAATTTCATGTGGTTTTATGTTACAAATGAAAAGAAAATCAACAGAAAAACAAAATAAAGACTCATTTATTACGTCTCGTTACACAATAATCTGTCTGGGTATCCTTGGCTGCCTTGGCGTTTTATTGATCAGGGTTGCCGACCTGCAGTTTTTAAATCATCCAATGCTGGCAAAAGAGGCCGATCAACGATCCCTGAGAACCGTGGTGCTGCCGACAAACCGTGGCACATTAGTCGACCGCGATGGCGAGGCGCTCGCCATGAGCGTTCCATCCCGCGACGTCGTGGTCGATCCGGTAAAAATTGTTGAGGCCAGCCCAAATTTCCACGATGCGAAATGGCAATATCTCGCCTCGGCGTTGAATACCCCTGTCGATCAAATTGCGAGCAAGATTTATCAGAATGCCCACCGTCACTTTCTATTCCTGGGACGCAAAGTTGAGCTTGGGATTGCGAAAGATATCGCCGATCTGCATATAAAAGGTATCAGTGAAGTGTATGACGACAGTCGTTTCTACCCAATGGGGGAAGCAGCGGCGCCTTTAATCGGTATTGTGGGGGCAGATAATAATGGCCTGAACGGCGTAGAACGTGGCTACGATTCTATTTTACAGGGCGAGCCGGGCAAGGAAATTTATCGTAAAGATGCCAATGGCGGTATTATTAACGTTCTTGATTATGACGCGCCGAAACAGCCGCCAACCGTTCAGCTCAGTATTGATAAATTTGACCAATATACGCTGTATAGCAAACTGCGCGACGGCGTGCTGCTGAATAAAGCGGACTCAGGCGCAGCCGTACTGGTCAAAATTGATACCGGTGAGATTCTGGCCATGGCCTCTTACCCCTCGTACAACCCCAACAATTTCGACAACGCAACACAAACGCAAATGCGTGATGTGGCGATTAACGACAGCTTCGAACCGGGTTCTACGGTCAAGCCGTTGGTGATTATCGAGGGGCTGGAGAGAAACATTATTCAGCCAAATACTTTGCTGGATACCACCCCCTATCGCGTCAATGGCCACCTGATTCGCGACGTGGGCCATTGGCCACAGCTGACGCCAACCGGTATTCTGCAAAAATCGAGCGATATCGGCGTTTCTCATATTGCGTTGGCGATGCCGGCACAGGCGCTGGTTGATACCTATCAGGCGTTCGGTCTTGGCAAACCCACCGGGCTGGGGCTTAGCGGGGAAAGCGTAGGCTATTTTCCGCTGCACCGTCGGCAGTGGGCCGATATTGAACGCGCGACCTTCTCCTTCGGCTACGGATTACGCGTCACGCCGCTACAGATAGCCCGCGAATACGCCACCCTGGGGTCGTTTGGGGTCTATCGTCCGCTGTCGATCACCAAAGTGACCCCGCCGGTAATGGGCCAGCAGGTGGCCGATCCGTCGATCGTCAAAACCGTGGTACATATGATGGAAAGCGACGTGCTTCCCGGCGGCAGCGGCGTGCGGGCGGCGGTGCCGGGGTATCGACTGGCGACCAAAACGGGGACCGCTGAAAAACTGGGCGATAGCGGCAAGTATGACGGCGGATATGTGAACTACACAGCAGGCGTCGCGCCGGTTAGCCACCCGGAGGTCGCACTGGTCGTGGTCGTTAACAACCCCACTGCCGGTACCCACTTCGGCGGTTCAGTCGCCGCGCCGATTTTCGGCAACATCATGGGGCCGGTATTGAAGAATATGAATATCGCGCCGGACGCGCTGATACAGTAGGCCCCCAAATTTGGCTGCGGTGTTTATCGTTCCCGCAGCCATTTTTCATACTGCTCAGGCCATGTGAGAGTTTGGGTTCCTGCCCTGCCCATCCCAAAGCCATGTCCCCCGGAAGGATAACGATGCATTTCTACCGATACGCCTGCACGAAGGCAGGCCGTCTGTAAAATTAAGGTGTGGTGCGGATCGGACACCGAATCATCTTCCGCCTGGACCAGAAACATCGGTGGAGTTGTGGGCGTCACGTAATGTTGTACTGACCAGGCGGCATCCTGCGCCTGCGTCGCATTCTTACCCACCAATACCCGATGCGTTGCACTGTGGCTGTAAGGTTTCTCCAGCGTCACGATTGGGATAAATCAGCGCCGCGCCATCGGCTCGCGCCGGTAGGCTGTCCAGCGCATCAAGCGGCGTATAGCTGCGCTCGTCAGCGCGCGTTACCGCCATTCCCAACAAATGCCCTCCGGCGGAAAAACCCAGCACGTTCACCCGCTTCTCCCGCTGGCGGATGATGCGCAACGCCCGCTGGGCATCCTGTAAAGCAACGCGAGAGCCGTCGTGCCAGCTTTCTCCCGGCAGGCGGTAGCTGAGTATATACCGCATAGTGTCACCCTGACGCGAAAAGTGCTTTCAGTTAAGCAGATAAATAAGAGGGAAAAATGAAGGTCGTCGGGCTAAATTCTGAAAAATGCATCGCACTGTATATTTTCACAGCATCTGCATTGCATGGGTTCCAGGCGCTGCTATAGGATCGCTTTAATCCCACGTTGTGGGAGAGGCGCAGCGTTGCGGGGGTTTGATCCCCGGCGGCATCTGTTGCTGGAAAGAGAAAACCCCCGCACGTTGTTCGATATCATCTGGCAACATAACGGGGGCTGGTCTTGAACCCAAGCAATTCAAGAATAGCCGCTAACCATTGCCATTGCAATCAGGATGGCTCTATGACACTGATGCAGTGGGTACTTATGTTCTGGCACGATCTGGCCGCTCCGGTCATGGTCGGCGTGCTCACCGGTCTGCTCCTTAACTGGTGGCGCAAGCGGAAGTAAGCGCCCGGGCGTCAGGCTGCCTGAATGGCAACATGCGCCCGAACCTGGCCGCAGGGGAAACCTTGCGGCTCTTTTCGTTGCTGAGTATTTTCTCATAAGCTATTCGGGGTATTCCGCTCACAGGATTTGCATTTTTCATCGTTATATAATCAAATATACATCGATTATTTCCCTCCTCGATGAGCAATGCATGTCTACATTACAACGTTTACTCCTGAGCTTGACGCTGGCTTGTGCCAGCCTGGCGGCAGCGACTCCCGCACTGGCTGACCGTACCATCACCGACCAGCTTGGCCGCCAGGTCACCCTGCCTGATACCGTGAATCGCGTGGTGGTGCTCCAGCACCAGACGCTCAACCTGCTCGTGCAGCTCAACGCCGCCGACGACATCGTCGGCGTATTAAGCAGTTGGAAAAAACAGCTCGGCCCAGAATTCGCGCGCTTTATGCCCGGTATTGCCAAACTGCCGATGCCCGGCGATCTGACCCAGGTGAATATGGAAAGCCTGCTGGCGCTGCATCCGCAGGTGGTGTTTGTCGCCAACTACGCGCCGGCGGCGATGATGCAGCAGATAACCAACGCCGGGATCCCGGTGGTGGCTATCTCTCTGCGCCAGGACGCGGCGGGAGAGAAAAACAAAATGAACCCTTCGATGGCCAATGAGGAACAGGCTTACAACAACGGGCTCAAGCAAGGTATTCGTCTAATTGGTGACGTGGTGAACCGCCAGGCGCAAGCCGATGTATTGATTGACTACACTTTTTCCGCGCGCGCGAAATTTAACGCGCCAGTCGCAGAGATTCCGCAGACGGAAAAAGTGCGCGTCTATATGGCCAATCCAGACCTGAACACCTACGGTTCCGGTAAATACACCGGCCTGATGATGCAACATGCTGGGGCGATGAACGTCGCCGCCGCCACGGTAAAAGGCGCGCGTCAGGTTTCGCTGGAACAGGTATTGCAGTGGAATCCGCAGGTGATTTTCGTGCAGGACCGTTATCCCGAGGTGGTCAAACAGATCGTCAACGATCCGCAATGGCAGAGCATTGACGCGGTGAAAAATCATCGCGTGTGGCTGATGCCGGAATACGCGAAAGCCTGGGGCTATCCTATGCCGGAAGCATTGGCTATAGGCGAACTGTGGATGGCGAAAAAACTCTACCCGGAACGCTACCAGGACATTGATGTCGACGCGCAGGCCCAGGATTACTACCAACGTTTTTATCGTACCGACTGGCGGCCAAATGCACAGCAGTAGTCACGCCGTCAAGGTACAGGGTGGTCTGGTGCTGCTCACCCTGGCCGTGGCGGTGTCTTCTCTCTGCCTGGGTCAATACAAACTGTCGATAGGCCAGGTGCTGACTCAGTTTGCGCAGCCGCACAATACGTTAGCGATCGCCCATCAGATTGTCTGGGAAGTTCGCTTGCCGCGCATTTTGCTCGCCCTGCTGGCAGGCGGCGCGCTTGGCCTGTGCGGTGCCACCTTACAGGGGGTATTCCAGAACCCGCTGGTGGATCCGCACATTATCGGCGTCACCTCCGGCTCCGCGTTTGGCGGGACGCTGGCCATTCTGCTCGGGCTGAGTATGCCGCTGATGATGAGCACCACTTTCTTCTTCGGCCTACTGGCGCTGACGCTGGTGTATCTGCTCGCCGCGCTTCAGGGCCGGGAGAACACGCTGGTACTGATTCTCGCGGGGATCGTGCTCAGCGGTTTCTTCGCCGCGCTGGTCAGCCTGATGCAGTACCTGTCGGATACGGAAGAAGTGCTCCCCAACATCGTCTTCTGGCTGCTGGGGAGCTTCGCGACCGCTAACTGGCACAAAGTACTGCTCCTGGCCCTACCGGTGGTCGCCGCTTCGCTGGTGCTGTACCGGCTGCGTTGGCGTATCAACCTGCTGTCGCTGGACGACAAAGACGCACAAGCGCTGGGCGTCAGCGTGACCGCGCTACGCCGCGGCGTACTGCTCTGCTGCGCACTGCTGGTTGCCGCGCAGGTGGCGGTCAGCGGCAGTATTGCGTGGGTGGGGCTGGTGATCCCACATCTGGCGCGGATGCTCTGCGGTGCCGACCATCGCCGTTTGCTCCCCTGTGCCTTCTGGATGGGGGCCTGTTTTATGATTGTGGTCGATGATCTGGCGCGCACGCTGACCGCCGCCGAGATTCCGATTGGTATTATTACCGCGCTGGTTGGCGCGCCGTTATTTGCCGTGATGCTGGTTCGGGCTAGCCGCAAAAGGATGCTGAAATGACGCCGACGCTAACGCTATCCCAACTGGAATATGGCCATCAGTCCCCGCTGTTTACGCCGCTGAGCCTGCACTGCCAGCCCGGAGAAATATGGGCGATTCTCGGCGCCAATGGGCGCGGTAAAAGCACTTTGCTCGATACCATTACCGGCGTTTTACCCGCGCTTGCGGGCAGCGTGAAGGCCTCCGGCGGAGTGGGCATCGTGCCGCAGTCATTCCGTCCGGCCTTCGGCTGGCGGGTAAAAGAGGTGGTGTTGATGGGTCGTGCGCGGCATATCGCCCTTTTCGCCCAGCCGCAGAAAGCAGATGAGCGTCAGGTACTTGATGCGCTGGCCCAGCTAAACATCGCTGACCTGGCCGAGACGCTATTCAGCGCCCTCTCCGGCGGCCAACAGCAACTGGTGATGATCGCCCGCGCGCTGGTCGGCGCCAATCAGAATATCCTGTTGGATGAACCCTGTTCAGCGCTGGATCTGGGCAATCAGCAAACAGTATTGCAGTTGATTAGCGATCTGTCTCACACGCAGTCGCGCACGGTGATGTTTACCACGCACGATCCCACTCATGCGCTACAGGTCGCCAGCCACACGCTGCTGCTGATGCCGGGCAACCAGTGGTTGGCCGGGCCAACGTCGGAGGTAGTGCTGGAAGCGAATCTCCAGCGGGCTTACGGCGTGCAGGTCCGTCGACTCGAACTTGAGGGTTATCCGTCTCCGGTGGTAACGCCGCTCTTTAGCATTCGTCGCCCGGCAACATCAACCCGGCGTCGCGCAAACAGCGCTGCCCCTCTTCACTGAGGATAAACTGGCAGAACCGATGCGCGGCGTCACGCTCATCGAGCAGCGTCAGGTAGTATTCACAGCAGATGTTCCACGGCGCAGGAATCGTCACGCAGCGTACTTCCGCCTGATTCGCCAGCGCCGCCGCGTAGTGCGCATAGCCGATAAACAGATCGGCGTGCCCTTCATCAATAAGCCATCGGCTGGCGATAACGCCATTCGGTAACGTGAGCGAATTTTTCCCGCCAACCAGCGGCATCGCACGCTGCTTTAGCGCGTTACCCAATCCTGGATGGCTATGTTCAATCCGCTCAAACAGCTGCCACGTATAATCACCAGAAGGATCGCATTGCGGTGCGGAGGTGCCTAAGCGCAGCGTTGTATCCGCCAGCAGCTCCAGCCACGTTTTGCCCATCGTCTGCGGCATATTTCGAACGGTCAACATCAGCGTGTTACGGGCAAACAGATGGAGACCGCGGGCGCGCCCCGCATCACAAAGCGTCTGCGGATGCTGACGGTTCGCCGAGGCAAACAGCGAGCACCGCGCGCCATTTTCAATCCGTTCACGCAGGAGACCCGCCGGACCAAAAACCAGCGATACCGGGAAACCGGTCCGGGCGGTAAACGCCGCCTGGAGGGGGATAAATGCGCGGCGAAGACTTCCCGCCGCCATCAGTGTCAATGTGGAGTGCATAAGCGCAAGATTATAGCCCGAAAATAAGCGTTATATTATCCGGGCTATTACGCTATTGACCAGCGCTTTAGTAGCGAATTTCCGCCAGCGCCTGCAGTTGCTCCGGCGTCGCCACCGGCAGATGGAAGAAGTCCAGGTAGGCCGGGATCATTTCAAACAGCATATCGGTACCTCGCTGCACCGGGCAGCCGCGGGCCATCGCCGCCTGTAGCAACGGAGTGTATTCCTGTTTCATCACCACTTCACCGACAAACGTCCCAGCATCAAGGCGTTCGACATCCAGCGGTAGCGGATCGCCGGGCGACATACCGAGCGGCGTGGCGTTGACCACCAGCGAATGTCCCGCCGGATCGCTCGCCATCACCGTCAGCGTCAGCTGCGGATAGTGCGCGTGCAAACGATCGGCCAGCGCCCGCGCCGCGCTTTCTTGGGCGTCAACCAACGTTAACGCGCTGACCCCCGCCGACGCGAGCGAGGCGGCAATCGCCGACCCCACGCCGCCGCTGCCCACCACCAGCGCCCGCGCGCCGGTGGTGCGAAACCCCTTGCGCTGAATACCGCGCACAAAACCGTCGCCATCAAACATATCGCCGGTCAGCGAACCATCGGCTTCCCGGCGAATCGCGTTGCAGGCTCCGGCAATCTGCGCGGTGGGGCTCATCCGGTCGACCAGTTCGCAGGTGGCGACTTTATGCGGCATAGTCACCAGCGCCCCCGCGATGTTGGTAAGTGAAAACAGCGTGGGGATCAGCGCCGCATAGTCTTCCGGCTTCACCCCCATCGGCACCACTTTGACATCCACGCTCTGGTCGGCAAACCAGGGGTTGTAGATCATCGGCGCTTTAAAACTTTCGGTTGGATAACCCAAATGAGCAATTAACCGCGTATGCCCACTAATTTGCATGTGCGTCCTCCTGCTCAGGCAGATCCAGTTCGATACGCTTCACGTCGCCAAGAATAAACAGGTACGCCACCACGCCGAGCAGCGCTGCGCCGCCGATGTAGACCAGGGCGTAGAAGAAGCTGCCAAAGGCGGCGACGATAAAACCGATTACCAGCGGCGTGAAGATGCCCGCCAGGTTAGCGCAGAAGTTAAACAACCCGCCGGTCAAACCGCCCAACCCTTTTGGCGCCATGTCGGAAATTAAGGTCCAGCCAAGGCCGACCCTCCCCTGCCCGAAGAAGGCAAAGGACATCACCAGGATCACCGCCGTGTCGCTGGTCAGCCAGTTGGCGCTGATAATACAGCTCGCCATCAGCAGCCCGGCGATAATCGGCAGTTTACGCCCGAGGTTAGCGCTGCCGGTGGCCTTCAGCAGTTTGTCGGAAACCCAGCCGCCAAACATCACGCCGCCCGCCGCAGCCAGGAACGGCAGAATGGCAAAGAAGCCCACCTTCAGCCACGGCATATGACGTTCGGTGGCCAGATAGGTCGGGAACCAGGTCAGGAAGAACACCAGGACGGTATTACCTGCGAACTGGCCGATGCTGGCACCAATAATCTGCCGTTTGCGCAACAGCTGACGCACCAGCGGCCAGCTAAAGGCTTTGCGCTGCTCGGCTCCGGAACTCATCCCGCCGCCTGCGATAATGTATTCGCGCTCCTGCTGGCTCAGACGGCGGTCTTCGTGCGGTTCGCGATAGTGACGCCACCAGACCAGCGCAAACAGCAGCCCGACCACGCCAACGGTAATAAACAGCGTGCGCCAGCCAAAGCCGTCCATAATCCAGAACAGCAGCGGCGCGAAGCAGGCGAGTCCGAGATATTCACCAACGGTATAGACTGCGGTCGCCTTTGCGCGCTCGTGCTGCGGGAACCATGCGCTGACCACCCGGCTATTGACCGGAAAGCATGGCGCTTCGCTGACGCCAAGACCAAAACGGCACAGCAACAGCGTTTTCAGCCCCACGGCGAAACCGTGGAACAGCGTGAACAGCGACCAGAAGCTAAGGGCCAGGAAATAGGTCACCTTATTACCAAAGCGGTCGAGGAACATGCCGCCCGAAATTTGCGCCAGCGCATAGGTCCAGGCAAAGGCGGAAAAGACAATCCCCATCACCGCCGCGCTGATGCCAAGCTCCTGAGTCAGCTGCGGCGCCGCGATGCCCAGAACGGTACGGTCGAGATAGTTAATCATGGTCCCCACTGCCAGCAGCGCCAGAATACCAATGCGCCGCCGGGAGCGAGGTACCGCGTTAACCGCCTCAGCGGTAGCCACGCGATTTTGGCCAAGTGAGTTCATAGTGTTTACCTGTCGTTGTCGAGTGCAGATGAAAGTTTATTGTTATGGTCTGTCCGTCAGCGTACCGGGTGGTACATCCCCCCGCTAACGGTACTGCATAGCCGCCAGCCGCACGGCAGCGTTCACCGCGCCGTATTGCGCGTAGCCGTGGCGTCTTTCGGTTAATTCAAAGAAGAAGCGTCCTTCGCTGAACGGCCAGGTGTAGCGATGTAAAAACTCGCCGCCCGCCCCATCGCGATCGTAAAGAATCTGCTGACGCTGTAAGGTCTCCACCTGCGCCGCGTCGCCGAACCGCGCCTGTAAATCCTCGTAATAGTTGGCCGGTACCGGCAGC
>PPYF01129416.1_pt1 | contig 46602 bp, 39 predicted proteins | sample 1559871 | NCBI WGS metagenome assembly PPYF01 (sample SAMN08240021, study PRJNA423297) | Human gut metagenome, whole genome shotgun sequencing project.
TATTCCTTCATCGCTGCCTGGATGCCATCTATTCTTCTCTCGTATCCTTCGAATCGAATCATTGACCATGCACCTCCCTTATTCTTTCCGTGGGTCAATGGTCTTTGCCGCATCCGCGTATCGACCGTATGTTCCAACGTTTTTCTCAAAAGCCTCTTTGGGATCGACTCCTTTGCGAATCGCCTCCATCATTTTGCCGATATGAACAAATTGGTAGCCAATGACCTCGCCTTCTTCATCTAGGCCGATGCTAAGAACATAGCCTTCCGCCATTTCCAAGTACCGAACCCCTTTCTCCTTGGTTCCGTACATCGTACCAACCTGAGAACGAAGGCCCTTCCCCAAATCTTCCAGTCCGGCGCCAATGGGAAGTCCGTCATCCGAGAAAGCAGATTGCGTTCTACCATAAACCAGCTGCAAAAAGATTTCCCGCATCGCTACGTTAATGGCATCACAAACCAAGTCGGTATTCAATGCCTCCAACAGGGTCTTGCCTCCCAGAATTTCCGCTGCCATCGCCGCGGAATGAGTCATGCCGGAACAGCCGATCGTTTCAACCAAAGCCTCCTCGATGATTCCGTTCTTCACGTTCAACGTCAGCTTGCAGGTTCCTTGCTGCGGCGCACACCAGCCAACACCGTGAGACAAACCGGAAATATCGGTAATCTCCTTTGCCTTGACCCACTGCCCTTCTTCTGGTATGGGCGCCGGACCATGGTGCGGACCCTTCTTCACACATACCATATTGACTACTTCGTGAGAATAATTCATATGCATTGAATCCCCTTTCTTATTTATGCTATCCGCAGAATTATACTGCAAAACCCCCTGTTTGGCAAGTCCAAATCCCTCGCTTGGCCTTTATCCGCGCATGATGCAAACAGGCTACTCAGCCTTTCCTCGCAGGCAGAAAACAAACCTTCCGCCCGGTGCCGTGTCGCCATTGGTATAGAAGTCCAGAATGTCTCCATCCACCTGCATATTATCCGACCATTTATAATAACAGACGAAGTCCGGCGCCACGCCGTCCACCGACCGGCGCGGCACACGCAGCTGCAGGCAGTCTCCTTGTACGGAATACGAAATCCATTCAACGTCTTCCCAATTCCAGCCCCCCGCGCATTTCTCCAGCAAAGCCATTCCGCATTCCGGTGTTTTTCGATTTATCACATAGGTAAAACCTTCCCAATCCTGCGTATCGGTATGCAGCTCCCCGACGCGGAGAAATAGCCGCATCCATCCCGGACTTTCCTCGGCTGCCGTCAAAGGCTGAGCCGTACGGACACAAAAATACAAAAAGTCACTATCATAGGTCGCTTGAGCCGAAACAATATCGTTCCGCATGGTAGTGTTTTCGTAATGGCATCCCGAGAACCCGTCATTGTCCCGGCGAAGCGTATTGTTCCGATAATGGGGATACGCAGGAACGTCATCCCACTGTTCTGCCGGCCCTGTCACATCGATAGTTTTGGATGCATCGACTGCGAAAGGCGGCGTCATTCCCTTAAACCGCCTCACATTGGCTACAAGCTGGTAATAATAATAATCCCGCAAATCCCCCTTGCTTGGTTCGATGTCCCGGGAATATTCGTCGCAGAACTGATCCGGAAACGCATTGGGAGAATTCTGCCATTCCCGGAAACGTCCCATAATCCATTCATTCCAGCCTGTCACAAAAACAAAATCCGGATCCACGGACAAGGCGTAATCCCATTGCTCCTGAAAATTCAAACCATACCGCTGAGAATGAGGAAGGGAAGCATCGGCACGTACCGTCTGATCTTTGTAAGAATAGGAATAGAAATAGTCCGGCTGCTGCGTATGGCTTCGCCCATATACTCCTCCCCGGTAATCATTCATCGCCACCAGCCCATACCGGCTGGCATTTTGTGAAATGCCAACTGCCATTTGCTCCACCGAACCGTCTTCCCGTTCGCCGTATTTGGTCTGGGGATACACGGAAAGCCAGCCCCATTTTTTCGGATCATCCGGCTCTTTTGTAAAATAAGAAGCATTGCCGGGCCGAAAGGTAAAAAACTCTCGTATCTCCTGCTGCAGCGGGTCGGAGGGGTCCAGGGAATCCGGATATCCCCAAATAAGGGGTTTCCCCTCCCAATAAAACCAATGGTCTCGATACCGTCCCGGCTGGTACAAATTCCGGTACAGCCTGGTTAGCGAGGACACAGTCTCCGCACAAGGTCCAAAATTAAGCAAAAACGAAATCCTCGGGGCAGCAACGCCGTCTGCTCTTGCCTCTTCGTATCCTTCCAGCAGAGCCTCATAGGCCGGCTCCCAAATAAAATCGCCGTTGGTACAGTCAAAAACTACAACATCCACACCTGCATCCGCCAGCAATTCCGCCTGTTTTCGGATCACATAACGGTCTTTACTCGAATAATAACCATATACAGGTTCGTTCCAAAAAGATTGCGTTTTACCGCTGTCCCCCCAAACCGGATGGCCATAATCGTTGACCGCCTCCGGATATTGCTCCAGTGTTTTCTGGATGTTTTGCGGAGCCAGATGGCAAAAAGAATCGTGCCAAGTCCAGTAAAACATCCCTACAAATTTACCATCCCTCTTCTCCCCTACTTCTTCGTACGACGGCAGAGTTCGGCCCAGTCCATCCACGGCCGACCAATCGTCAGAAGTGATTGCATGCTTTTTTTTCATGCTTCTTCACCATTCCTTTCTGCATTTTATCCGCTGCTTTTTCATACCTGCTTTCTAAGATTGTCTTACTATACCATTTCCGGATATACAATGCAAGAAAGGAGAGCCCTTTCCTGACAGAAAAGCTCTCCCTCTGTTGTTTATGCGGTTAAGTGCATAACGTTAGCGTGTTAGTTCACAATGCTGCGAAGTTTCAGCGTACCCGTGGTATACGCTTCCCCGTTGACAAACGTCATCACACCGCCGTAAACATTATGTGCCCAAACCGACATGACTCCGCCTTCCAGAACCACCAGATAGCGTCCCGGCTCCAATTGATCCGGGAACAGAATATTGTAGGATTCTCCCTGAGTCCAGCCTTCCTTATCCGCGATGTCGCATCGGAAGACCGGATCAGATCGCAGCGTCTTCTGATAGTTGTCCTTCCATACATAAACAGAACAGGACCCTGGTTCCGAAAAGCTGAAATCAGACAGCGAAACACCGGAAAATGCGCCTTCCCAAACTTCAAAACACGAACCAAGAACCGTGTTATCCTCCGTGCCAAACTTGCTCAGACCGGATTGATCGGCGCCGGAACCAAATTGATTGATCATGGTTCTCCCATCATCGGCTACCGCTTGTTGGTAGATGGGCAGGAAAATTGACCGGGTATTCCGGTAAGACTCCCGAAACTCTTCCAATTCACGGGTACTATCGATGGTCCACGTTTTTTCCGCCAAAGCAGGAATGCGCTGCAGTACCATCAAGTACTCTTGGTTTACGCCATTCGCCGGATCTCCCCAGACAGAAATCTGCCCGCCCTTTACCTGATCCGTAGGTTCCACGGTAAAACCACCAAGTGCGGAAGACTGATCCCACCAGTGATCCCAGTAATAAATGGACCAATCCAAAATCTCCTCATCGCTCCAGCCGGTATCCGGCGGCACAATATACATAGGCTGCCAAGCACAATTGATGATGGGGAAACCGGCAGCCAGCAGATCTTGCGTGCTTTGGTAATGATTCTCCCAACTGATTACCATAACGTCCTTGGAAACCAAATCATTGACTTCTTTCGAAAAGCCTTCCCACACGATGGGTTGTCTGCCGTTCCGGAATACCGCATCCGCAACGCGCTGTACAAAATGGGCATACATTTTTTCTGTCGTCAATTTCCGGTCGCCACTCACAAACAGACCGTGTTCTTCCGCATAGGAAACACATTTTTTACAGTTAAGCCAATTGTTGATCGCCGCTTCGTCACCGCCGATGTGAATATAGGGCGAGTACGGGAACATTTCACACAACTCGTCGAATAAGACATCCAGCGCCTCAAAAACCTCCTCATGTTCGCACATAATGCCATTTTTACCAAAGAGTTTCGGGTACGCATCGGCGAAAGACTGGCAATGTCCGGGTGTTTCGATCTCCGGAACAAGTGTCACGCCGCGGTCATGGGCGTACGTTACCAGCGCATCAATCTGCTCCCTGGTATAATGGCGATTCTTTGTGGACAAATCCGGATAAGCAGCGGACGGAAGTGTATAACTTTCGGAGTCCGTAAAATGCAGGTGCAGAATATTGATTTTATAAAAATAACAAAGATCCACATATCGGTAAATCAGATCCATCTCATGCCAGTTCCGTGCCAGATCAATCATCAGTCCCCGGTAAGAGCTGTCCCCTTTGTCCTGAATGGTGATATAAGGGAGCAACAAGTCCTGATCCTTTTTCTGCATCATTTGCAGCAGCGTGGCAAAGCCGGCCTGCAAACCGGTTTCATCCGCGGCGGAAAGCCGGACCGTTTTCCCGCAGGAAATCCGATAGGAACCTTCTTCCAGCGTATCGTCCAAAACCAACTCAATGCCGCCTTCCGAAGACATCGTTAAGTCTACCTGATGCAGCAAATTGACGTATTCGCAAAAAGCAGCGGAAGCGTTCTTCCAAGCCTCTTCCTGACAGGAAAGCGCGGCACGGTAGCGGACCAGCGGATACTCGCCGTTCTTCCGCACCCCTTCCACCTGCTTCGGGGAAGGAATCACCTGCAGCTTCCCATACGAGTCTACCTTCACATCGGAAGGAAGTCCATCATCCTGCCGATTACAGGAAAACAAGGGCAAAAACAACACTACCGACGCGGTCAGCAACATTCTTTTCCAAAAAGATTTTCGCATAATACCCTCCACTTTTAGTCAGCCAGCAACCGTTTCATCAAGGCAGACGTTTTTTCGTAAGTTTTCTGAAATTCTTCATAAGACAAATCGGTTCCTACGTTCCAGGTTTTCTCTGCCATAGCGGGAACGCGTTCCTGGATCATATCGAATTCCTGCAGAAGCGCGTCTCTTATAGACGAGAAGCTGTTAAGATTATTTAGGATACCGTCTCCCCAGGCCAGAACTTGCCCGCCCAGCACCTTATTGTTCGGCTCGATGGTAAATCCATCCGGATAGGAAGGAGACAGGCCATGAACCGGTTTCCATTTATAAATCGACCAGTTAAACACTTCCTCCTGAGGCCAATAAGTACCGGGAATGACAATGTACATGGGGGACCAGGAACAATTGAGTATCTCAAAACCGGCCGCCAGCAAATCCTGCGTAGGCTGGTAATAATTCTCCCAGCTCATCACCAGAACATCTTTTGACACCATATCATTGTACTCTTTAGCAAAGCCTTCCCACACTACCGGCCTGCGCCCCTTGTCAAAAACAATCTGCGCCATACGCTGCACAAAATGAGCGTACATTTTCTCGGCAGTCGCATGGTTATTGCCGCCATCTACCAGCAAATCGTGATCCTTGGCATAGGCCATACAATCGCTGCAGGTCAGCCAAAGATCAATGGCCGCCTCATCTCCGCCGATGTGAATATAAGGCGAATAGGGAAACATATCGCATAGCTCACCAAAGATTTTCTCTAACGCCTGGAACGTAGTTTCATGCATACACATAATGCCTTTGCTTCCAAAGATCTCCGGATAGGCCGCTTTGAAAGAATCATAATGTCCCGGGGTTTCAATTTCCGGCATAAGAGTTACCCCTCTGGCATGAGCGTATTCCACCAGCTCCTGTATCAGCTCCTTAGAATAGTGGCTGTAACGGCGGCTATCAGAAGGCAGGTCCGGATACGTCTCACAAGGCAGGGTATAGCTCTGGGAATCGGTAAAATGCAGATGCAGAATGCTGACCTTATAGAAATAGCATAGATCCACGTAGTCAAACAGCATGTCCGGTTCGTGCCAATTCCGCGCCAAATCCACCATCAGTCCACGGTATCCGCTGTCCCCTGCGTCCGTAATCTGCACCAGCGGAACAAAGATACCGTTATCCGATGGTTCGATGATCTGCATTAGCGTAGAAAGTCCATACTGAATACCATCCTCATCCGACGCCAGCAGTTTAATCACATCACCGGAAATCAATTGGTAGGAACCGGCGGCAAGGGACCCATCCTTTTGCAGGACAATCCCGTTCTGTCCCTCCTCCAGGGAAACGTCATATAACTTGGACACATAAGAGCGGAAAGAATCCACCGCACCGGTCCAATCCTCTACTTCCGTACGGATTTGCGGATCGTATTCGTACGCTTGATATTTCCCGTCCTCCACGGTTCCGTACAATTCCTTCGGGGCGGGAATCAAATTGATTTCCACCCAGGAGCTTTCCTTATTTTTCGGAACGGAAAGCGTTGGTCCCGGCGTCTTCTCCGAGCCGCCTCCGGTAGAGCAGCCGAAACAGGACGCCAGCAAGGTCACAGCGGCAGCCAGCGCGAGCCATTTGCTCCAATACGTTCTTTTCATGTTCATTCTCCATCCTTTTCCTGATTTTATGTAGCAGCAGACAAGTTGTACTGCTTTGTTTTACCGTCTGACCAGACGGTCGAAAAACCCATCCAACCGGCGGAAACGGGAACGGAAGTCTTCCACCGTCAACGCACTTCGAATGTTCCAGGTCTTCTCCGCACAAGCAGCCAAATGCCGCCTAACGAGAAGGAACTCTTCCTCCAATCCTTTTGGCTGATCCTCCGGCAGATACTTCATCAGATTATCACCCCAGGCGCAAATCTGGCCGCCCAGTATTTGATCTGACGGTTCCACAGCAAAACCATCTTTGGCAAAAGACTTCTCCCACCAATGATCCCAATAATAGATAGTCCAATTCAAGATATCCTGCTCATTCCAAGCTACCTCCGGCGCCACAACATACATGGGTCTCCAGGAACAGTTAACGACACGAAATCCGCCCTGCAGCAAATCCGGTGTAGTCTGATAATAATTTTCCCAACTCATTACCACCACATCCTTGGACAGTTCCCCATTGCCCTCCGCATGAAAGCCTTCCCAAACAACCGGTATTTTTCCAAAATTCCGTACGATGTTGGTCATCCTGACCACAAAATGAGTATACAATTGCTCCGGTAACTCAGCGTTTTCCTCTTCTACGGAGAATCCATTCTCCCTAGCATATGCCATTGTCTCCGGACAATTCCGCCAGTTTTGCACCGCCGCCTCATCGCCGCCAATGTGAATCCAGGAGGAATGAGGAAAGAGCTGACACACCTCGCCAAAGATGGTACGCAAGGCTTCCCAAACCTTTTCATTCATCCGAAGAACGCCGGAAGAACCGAACAACTCCGGATAAGCCTGTTGAAAAGGAATACAGTGGCCCGGTACTTCGATTTCGGGCATCAGGCTGACGCCCTTTGCATATGCGTAATCCGTCAGCCTGGCAATCTCTTCCTTGGTGTAGTGATAACCGGGGGTGGGAAGAAGCGGGTAAGCATCACAAGGAAGCGTATAGCGCTCTCCCTCGGAAAAATGGAGATGCAGCATTCCGATCTTATAAAAATGGCACAAATCCACATAATCCAGGAGTCGTTCCAACGGATGCCAGAAACGTCCCAAATCAATCATCAGTCCCCGATAAGCGCATCCGGCCTCTTCCTGAATCAGACCCATGGGAAAACGGAAGCCCGCCGGCGTCTTCTCTACCAGTTGCAGCAACGTGGCAAACGCACGATTCAGGCCTTCCACCGTAGAAGCGGATACGGACAGTGCCTCTTCCTCAGCCAAAATCCGGTAACCCTCTCGCGGAAGAAAGGAATCGCGCCGAAGCACGATTCCTTTCTTGCCGGAGAGCAGCGAAACAGAATGGATTTTTTGCAGATCCGCTCGAAACTGCTCTGCAGCGCACGTCCAGTCCGTATGCGTCCAGTGAAGCTCCGCCGGATAGTCCCGTAGCACAGATTCATCAACGGAATCAGCCGATGATGCTTGCAAAGATGGCAGACAAAGCGCCGTAAGCATTGTTTTTTCCTGCATACACAACTGCCTCCTACTGAGTTTTATCCTTTTTTCTTCTTTTTCATGACAATGACCACAGCTGCCGCCACGGCTGCTACCACCACTACCGCAATGACAACAATCCAGATCCAGCTGGAATTGCTGTCTCCGCCCTTTGGGGCTGTGGTAGGCGTAGGATCCGCCTTGGTCGGAGTCGGTTTCGGCGTCACGGTCACTGACGGTGTGGGAGTCGGTTCTTTGGATGGTTCCGGCGTAGGATAATCAACCGGTCTCTCATCCAATTCCGCCGCCGGATCTGCCAGATAGGCAATCTTAAGCGTCGCCATAAAGGCATCCTCCGCGTCGGTATACGGTTCGTCGTCGACATACAGCTCCACACCTTCCTTCGGCGCATGAGCCCAGAAGGAAATCATAGAATCTTCCGTTTCAAAAAGTGCCAGATACTCGCCTTCCGCAAATGCGCGGTCAAATTCCAGAATCCGATCCACATCCGGATTGGCCTCATCGGTCATAGGGAGCGTATAAACCTTGTAATAGCAGGGAACGCTCTTCACGGTTGTCTCATAATCGGTATCCCACTTGTACAGCCAGACAGTCAGTTCCCCATCGTCCCCTTCTATTCTCGTGTCATCCAGCACCAAACCAACCAATTTGCCGCGATCGTTGGTGAACTTTGTCGCAAGGCAATAATAAGTATATAATTGAAAATTCACAGCGCCATCCAGCGCCGCGCCCGATCCAAACAAGGGCACGGTGGTTACGGTAGAAACCGTTAACCCGGAATCGAAATCTTTGTCGCTGTTTTTGGCTGGCTTCGCAGGATCAACCACATACTGAAGCTTGAAAGAACCGGTGGTATAAGGAGAACCGTCAATGAAACAGCTCACACCATCCAACGGATGATGGGTCCAGATCAGCAGCGCGGATTCCGCCTTGATCACCGCCAGATATTTTCCTTCCGCGTACGCGCCGTCAAAATTGATCCGGAAATCGGTGGGCTCCGAAACAGCCGGAGCGTTGAAGCCCAGCTGGATCACCGCTTTTTGACTGGTGGTTTTTGCATAATTGGTATCCCATTTGTAGATCTTCAAAATCCCCTTCGCCGCAACGTTGTTGGAAAGAGAAGAGAGAACGAAACCAACCATTTTCCCATTTTTGACTTCAAACATCGAGGCAACTTCATTGCTGTTGGCGTTGATATTGGAATACGGCGTTGGTTCCTCCAAAGAAGCCCCTGCCGCAAAAAGATCTACCGTGGAAGCTTCCGCGGAAACCGGCAAAAGCATTCCCACCGTCATCATGCATACCAACAGACAAGCAGCCAAACACTTACCATATTTTTTCATTGTTTTATCAGCTTCCTTTCTTCGTATCACACATTATATCACAAATTGAGTTGTCTTTCCTTAAAAAACGGTGATCGGACTTTTTTTCCGAAGAAAAACCGTTCCTGCCAAAAGCGTCAGCACGGCAACCCCTGCCAGCGTTGCCCAGTTGTCTCCCGTCTGAGGATTTTCATTGAGTTCCGCGTTGGGATCCGCTAGATAACTAGCCTTCATCGTACCGGCGGCATACACCTGACCATCCAGGAACGTGGTAACGCCCTCGCATACATTGTGAGCCCAAACACGGGTTTCTCCGCCTTCTACCACTACCAAATAGTCGCCTTCCGCAAAGGCCAGCGGCGCAAAGCGGATTGTGTAGTCATCCCGGTCCACATGGTTGGGATCATCCAATTTGCAGGTATACATCGCTTTTCCTTTTACCGTGGTAGCATAGTCGGTATTCCACTTGTAAACGGAAACGTTGGCGGCAGCCATGATGTCAATGTTGTGAAGAACAAAGCCAGTAAACTTGCCTTCTGTTACAGCGAATTTTGCACCCACCACGGACACATTGGTCAAAAAGTCCGCCCGCTCGTCTTGGGCAGCTCCCGCACCGTAAATCGGCACAACAACCGCTTGTTTGACAGGAGGCTCTTCCCCTTCGTCGGACTTTGAGGTATCCACATCCTTGACATAAGAAATTTTCAGTGTCCCCGTCGTCCACTCCGTTCCGCCGACATACGTCTTGACGCCATCTACCGGACCGTGTACCCACAACGTAATTGGCCCGCCGCTGAACAGAATCAAATATTCGCCGGCCGCCAACGCCTCATCAAACATCACCAGACTGTTGGAACCGGAAGCAAAAGTTCGGTCCGCGAAGCAATCTATCAAAGGCGTCTGGGCAACCGTGGTATTATAATCGGTATCCCAGGCGAACACCCGGATTCTTGCTAAATTATCCCAGGACATACTGTCCATCATCACACCGGCAAAATTCCCGTTAGACACCGTAAACCGGGTAGCCAAATCACCCTTCTCGCCATTGTTGAAACTCGATGCGTTAGCATCCCCGGAAGCCGGATCATAGAGCGGTTCAAAAGATTTTTTATGCGAAATAACACCGTCGGAAGCATTTCCCGCTTCCGTATCAAGGATCGCCTGGATCTTGAACGAACCGCCCGGATATTCCGTTCCATTCGTGTAACAGGTAACCCCTTCCACCGGGGCATGAAGCCAATAGTACATGGCTCCTGACGAAGACAACGTAACCAAATACTCCCCTGCTTCGATAGCATGATCAAACACCACATAATAATCGGAGTCAAACCATCCGCCTCTGGCAATCAACACCGTATCGCGGACTACCGGTTCTGCCGCCGTTGTAGTGGCATAATCGGAATTCCATTTATAAACGCTGATTGTCCCGGTTACCGGGCCAGAGCAGTTCAAACTCGATAAAACAAACCCAGACAGACAAGCATCTGATACGGCAAACCGCGTCCCCAGAACGGTGCCCCCATTTGAGTCCGTCCCATAGTTGACTGCGTCTCCGGCTCCGGTTCCATATAGATTGACAACCCTTTTGCTGTGGACATTAGGCGTCTCGTCCAAAGCAGCCTCCGGATCGGCCAGATAACTGAGTTTGTAAGACCACCCTGCTTTTTCCTGGCCATCCTGGTAAGCAGTAACCTCTTCCGCTGCGCCATGTACCATGACCCATACTTCACCACTGACCTGTTTGATTACCGCCAGATATTTCCCCGGGGCGAAGGCCCGGTCAAAGCGGATCGTCACATCGTCGCTATCCACCCAGGAAGTCATAGCGCTGCTCACGCCGGATAGCATAAAGAAATCTTGATAAACCGGAGCCGCCGCAACCGTTTGTGCGTAATCCGTGTTCCATTTATAAATGGACACCTGACCAACGGCAGGCCGGCTGGTCTTCAGCGAATCGATGCGAAGGCCCACGAAATTCCCGCCGGACACCGTAAATGCAGCCCCCAACGGAACCCCCGCATTGGCTTGCGACGCATCCGGGGCTCCTACGCCAACAGGATACAAAAGCTGTGCCTGTTCTGTCGCAGAAAACGCAGCTCCGGCCAGAAGACCGGTAGACAGCGAGGACGCCAGCAGCGCCGCGCACAACACAACCATTAAAAGTTTCTTTTTCATGTGTACTCCTCCTTCTTTATTATAAACAACAGGAGAAACCCGTTCCCCGGTTGATTATCTCCTTATTGGGTGCTCTGTAAAATCAGTGATCCATCATCTATGTCCTTCAGCGAAACAGGATGTCATATTTCTCTCATTTTCTTTTCTTAATAATATTATTATAGTGATGCGCTTAACGGCTTCCAATATCAAATCTAATAGATTCATTAGTAAAATAGTATAATCTTCTTTTATTTTTCTGTTCTCCGCCTTGCTATTTAAGAAGAAGCTAATATAATAATAAATTGTGAATTTGCTTCAAACAATGATATTTTTGGGGGAAAAGTTGATTTTTACTGCAAAACATCCCATCGTTTGGGCAAAAAAAGAGTCTGAATAATAGGGAAATTTTGATAAAAGGAGATTGCCATGCTAATTTTGGATCACTGCGGATTTGATATTCGTCACAAGCAGGGAATGCGAATCAATCGGCCTTTGGGCTGTATCAACTATTTGTTCGTCCTATTTCACGATACGGTTACGATCATGCAGGATAACCGAATGATCGAAGGTGAGAAAAATTCTTATATCTTATTTCATAAATATTCCCCGCAGCTTTATTATAACGAACAGCAAGGCTATACCCATGATTTCCTGCATATCAGCGGTGATGAGCTGGTGGGGTTCGTGATGCACGCCGGGCTGGCATTCGACCAGCTGACCTCTATCCGCGATATTTCCCGGATTACAGCGGTCTTACAAAAAATCCGCGATGAAGTAACACTAAAACATGACTTTCAGCCCACGGCCAACAACGCGGACCAAAACATCGATATTTATATTAAAATGCTGTTGCTGGAACTGGCGAAAGACAGCCGGGAAGAATCGTTTTTGGAACCCCAGGATTTTACGACGAACCTGGAAATGAAGTATTATACCGATTTTCAGAATATTCGGAACGAACTGTATATGAATCCCAGTTTCAAATGGTCCGCAGACCGTATGGCGAAGAAAGCCTATACCGGATTATCACAATTCCAGCATCTATACAAAAAATTTTTTGGGATTTCCCCCACTCAGGATTTGATACGGGCCAGGATTAATTATGCCAAATATTTGCTGCAAAATACGCCGGGGACCATTTCCCATATCTCGGAATTATGCGGGTATGAAAACGAAGAACATTTCATCCGGCAATTCAAAAAAATGATTGGAATGACCCCCAGCAAATACCGTCAAGATATGCATTACCAACGGCTGAAATAGGCGGATTTGTAGTAGATTGGATATACGTCCAATACCTGCTGCAGCGTGGTACGGGCGGACGAACCGGGATCACGGACCACAAAAGATGCTGCCGTCAGCTGATTGCCCCCTGTATATCCGGTGACCACTACCCAGTGCTGTCCTCCTTTGCTGTTCCGGGATCCGAAGATAACCGGTTTTCCTTGCTGCAGCAATCGATACAATTCCGGCAGCGGTGAGACCGTAGTAAAAGCATAACGGGAAGGCCAATACAGCGACCCATCCGAAGTGTAAGATAACGAACCGGCCATCGCCGCCGGCGTCACCGCCGAACCGGTACGATAGGATTCCACAATGGCCAGCGCGGAAGTCAGGCATCCTGCCGCCGCAATGTTTTTACCGGAATTGCCAAGCTGTACCGACGCCCATCTGGCATCATATTGTTTGTAATCCTGTGTGGATAACGAAATGGGAGCATACGTCTGTGAGCCGGAGTAGCCCTTTAAATAAGAAGCGCTAACGTAACCAAGCTCCGTACCATGATAAAGAATATAGAACCAATCTCCCGCTTGAGACATCACCACCACGCCGGTTCCCTTCGGCAGCCGTTCCTGAATTTCATAGGAGGTACCGGCTCCGGCCCGAACGTTAAGAGAGGAAGATGCCGTATTGACAAAGGCAGCGTAGCTGTTGGAAACCACTTGAATATAATCACCATGGCAATAGCCGTATTTGCCATGATCATATTCTACATACCACCAGGAACCGGATTCCCTGACAAGCGTAACATAGCTTCCTTTCGCTAAGGAAGAGACAACCGCGCTGGAAGAAGAAGCCTTGCTGCGCACATTAAGCGCAGTTGATTGCGTTGCCACCAATCCGGCGCGAGCCCCCTGATCTGCCGCGGAAACCGGTTGGGGGCAGCAAAAAAACAACGTAAGCAAAAGGCTAACGCAAAGAATACGAGAGATGACGGAATATCGTTTCATAAATGCCTCCAAAATAGTTGTTAAGATAACCCTAGTATATCCAAAAAAGGAAAAAAAATTTGGAAGACATTTACAGGCAAAAAAGAAAAAGAAGAGACTAAGCCCGTTCCTCCGCGTCTACATTCTTCTCAAAATTCCGCAAATTGTAATACTTTATCATAACGATGGCATCCTCTCGGTCGCTGTAATATTTCTTCCGGATGTATTCGCTCCGATACCCCAGTTTACGGTATAGCTTCTGCGCTGCGCCATTGGAAACCCGTACCTCTAAAAAAGCGTTGCCGATGTCATAATCAATCCACTCCGCCTCCAGCTTACGCAGCATCTTTTCCGCAATTCCACGCTGCCGATATGCCGGAGCTACGGCAACGCGCATAATTTGAATCTCATCTATCACATGCCAAAACCCGGCATATCCTACGATCTCTTCCTGTTCGTTCAGTGCCACAATATAACTGGACAGCCGATTCGTCAGCTCTGCCCGTAAGCTTTTGATATCCCAGGGCTGAGAAAAACAAGCCTGTTCCAGAGCTGCCAGCTGTTCCAAATGTTCTTCTTTCATAATGGCGAAATGAATTCCGTTAATTGCCATGATTGTTCCTCCTATCTTCCTCGGCTTTCCACGAAGCAAAACATGCGTTTGTTTTTGCTTCTTGTTGTTCTTTTGTCTGTTCCAGCATTCGTTCCGCCTGTGGCTTTCGCAAATAAAAAATCTCTAAGTCCGAGGCCGGTATGCCGTGCTCCCTTCCAGCTTGCATTCGTTCCCAAGCCAACCGCGCCGCGCCGGATGCCCTTCCCAGAAGGCATTCTGCCGGAACCTCCCGAAATCGATTTCCCAGATGCCGCATCAGCAAATCCCGGTAACGAAGGACTCCATCTCCGCAGAACCAAACAGGCTTATCGGGTTGGTTCAAAAAAACGGCACCAAACGTATCACAAAGGATGGATACCGCTTCCGCTCCGTATGGTGCGATCCGTTCTCCATATTGGTACAAAGAATAGTATACGGTCTCGTTTCTGGCATCCAGAATAGGACAAACAATCCCCTCCTGGCTGCGGTTAACCACCGCCGCCAAATAGTCCAGCGTATTGATTCCCATGACCGGTATCTGTCGGGCAAACGCAAGCATCTTCACCGTGGAAACACCGATTCGCAATCCGGTGAAAGAGCCTGGTCCCGAAACCACCGCAATCAGTTCCACTTCCGCCAGACTCCGGCCGCTCAGTTGAAATAACAAGTCGATCATTGGCAAAAGCTTAACAGAATGTGTTTTTTTGTCCTGCAGCGCCAGTTCGCATAAGACGACGCCGTTCTCCGTCAGTGCCGCTTGCGCGGTAGCACAAGACGTGTCAATTGCCAAGATCAGCAAGGCTCTCAATCCTTTCGTCCATGGTAATGGCAATCCGCCTCCGGTCCGAAGAAATTTCGTCCAGCCGCTGGATCTCCACCGCGATTCGCTCCCGTGGCAAAATAGCTTCCACACGCTTGGCCCATTCGATCACAATAAGGCCCTGAACAAGGTATTCCTCCCATCCGATTTCCTCCAATTCCTCTGCGGAGCAGATTCGATAAGCATCAAAATGATAAAGCGGTACTCTGCCGGAATGATACTCGTTTACTAATAGAAAAGTAGGACTGCTGACCGCCTCCGTAACCTGCAGCGCATCGCAAATGCCTATTGTGAATTGTGTCTTACCCGCCCCCAAATCACCATCCAGCGCAACAAGATCCGATGGCAGCAGCAATTCACCAAGGCGCCGGCCCAACCGTCTCGTTTCCGCCGCCGCATCCGTTTCAAAAAACATTGTCTTTCGAACGGCCACAACGTCACCCCCAATCTCCTTCCGGGAATCAACTAAAGCAGCAGAAGCAAACGCTGTTCAGTATTTATGTATTGTAGTCAAAGACGCTTTGTTCGTCAAGGGGTTTCGGATATTTTTTTCATATTTAGAACTTTATTTTTTTATTTTAGCAAAAACGGAATTTACGACTTGACAAGGGAAATGCGCTCCTATATAATAATATCTGTTCGTGAATTTGGACAAACGGATGGTGGATGTAGTTCAGTTGGTTAGAACGCCAGGTTGTGGCCCTGGAGGTCGTGGGTTCGAATCCCATCATTCACCCCATGTCGGAGCAAAGCAAGCTTTGCTCCGTTTTTTTTGTCGAAAAAGCAGTCATGCGATTCCTTGCTCCTCCTTTCTGCAAAAATCAAATAAAACAATTGGCAGTCATCCAAAAACATCCCCGGAAGGCACGCCTTCCGGGGATGCGTCAAACGATTTTGCCGGGAAACAGCAAAGATTAGGCCAGAGTACCATCTGCTTTCAGCAGAACCGATTGGCCAACCGGAACACGCACAATGACCTGATCTCCCTCGTTCACCACTTCCGCTTGCTGGAAGTCACGGTTCGTCTCCACCCGGTATACCTTTCCCCGGAACAAAACCTCATTCACCGCAGCAAAAGACCAATCTGACGGCAGCTCCGGTGCAATACGCAAGCCATTTACCTCTGCGTTAATCCCCATCATACCGCGGACGAAAAATGACGGAACCAAACCAGATTCCGGGAAAGGCCCTAAAATCCCTTCTACCCAATCGGCGCCTTGTTCGTTAACCGTATTTCGGCGCAAAGTATCTTTATGGAACTCTTCCATAATCTTATCCAGCCGCTGACCGGCACTGTCTGCCCCCAATGTGGACAATCTTGACATCAAATCAAAATAGGATACGTAGAAAATCGTTCCGCCATTTTCCAAATGATCCCCAAATCCGGCCGCACCGCCCGGGCCCGGCCAAATAGCCTTATCCCAGTCAAACCAGCAATAAGGTTCGCCTTTGCTTTCAACGGCAATCGTGGTGGAACGCGGCGCATATCCAAATGCATAAATATCGGAACCGGTAGACGTGTCTCCTTCCACAATACGCGACCCATCCAGCCATTCAAAAATTTTAACGGCTCTGTCCTGATCCGCTACGCCATAGACGATAGCCATGAAATTTACATAGGTGAAGCCATAATCGTGGCGATCGCCATTGATATCCACGGAACCAATATAACGCCCCTTGGCCTCATCCCAGAACAGCTCATTGTAGTTCTCTTTGACGGTAGCTGCCAGCGTCCGCATGTATTCCGCGTTGGTGATGTCGCCGCGCATGGTGTAAATATCCGCCATAGCCAGCAAGCTTCCATAGAATAACGCATTCTCATAAGCAGACTTGTATCCAAAGCAAGTAACGTTATCCCAATAATTGCTGGGGCCGCTGGATGCCGTGCCGTCATGTTCCGGATCGGTAATGACCAGCAAGCCATTTTTGCCCTCCTCTACTTCCAGCATGTATTCCATGGCCAGATCCAGCTTCTGATTCATGGTCATGCCGCGAGAGTCCTTTTTGTTTAAAAATTCCTCGTTGTCATTGGTGCTGACAAGATAGTTGCGTACCGCCAAAATAAACGTAGGATTGGTGCTGTACTTCCGATGAACGCCAAGATGCTTGGGATCACCTGCCGACGGCCAAACATAACCCGTGTTTCCTCTGCCATCCTCATCTACGCGGGTCCCCAAAAGGCTGCTGCGGTGCTCCTTCAATTCATCCTCGTCATTGTACCAATCCAGTTTCAGTCCGGTCCATTCCTGCCATTCCGTCACACCATAACCGGTAACGCCGCCTTTAAATGGGTTATCACTGGGAAGCCAATTGCTTCCGGCGGTGGTCGGCTCTACCGCGGCGCTGCCAAACACCGTCCAAAGGTTGTTAAGGTCCGCGTTATAGGTATCATCCGAAGACGTGGCAAACAAGAACCGGTCATCTCCCAGAACGCGCATTTCCCGGATAGCAAACACATGATCCGAATCCATGTAGCTGAAATCATTGGCCACAATCCGGACAGCGTTGGCCGCCAAACCGCCCATATTGAAAACGAGACGGGACCCTTGGGGATGAGGAAACTTCATTCTCAAAGCAGCCTTGTTGTAATCATAAATCGGGACAGGATACCATGTCGACCCCGAATCTGTGGAATATTCGATCTTGAAATCGCTGGGAAATCCGCTATCTTGCGCCGTATCGATGATCAGGGTATCCAGGCGGCAATTCTTAATCAGCTTGAGACCGGCCCAGACCGTTTCATCAGAAGCGTCGTTCTGCCACTGGGAAGAGACGTCGCCATCGATCAAAGCCTCTATATTTCCGGAAGACCCGATTGCTTCCTTGGGAACAATATAGGAAAGACTTTGGGACTCTCCTTCCACTGTTACGGTCTTTGCCCGGGACCACCCGGTGGAAGTGCTTCCGGCCAGCGAAATGGCCTTGACCCGCACATTGTACTCTCCGGGAACATAATAGATGTGAGTAACCTTCCCGCTCACCTTATCGGCCACCGGTCCGCATATTGCTTGCTCGCCGTCGCCAAAGTCCACTAGATAGTAGAGGTATCCGCCTCCTTCCAGTCCGCGGTTGGACAAACTGAAACTCAATCCCTGTCCGGACTGCACCGAGTTCTTGCAGGAAAGAGAAACCGTTTTGTCTTCTTCCCCAAAATTAGGTTCTGTCCGCTGTACGGATTGATAGGCTTGGGTATCGAAACTCAAATCTACCTCATAGCCATAAAATGGGGTCGGGGTAGGTTTGACCGGTTTCTCTCCGCCGCCATGGCAGGATGTCAAAAAACAAGACATCAGAGAAGTCGCCAGCAACAAGCTTGGCCATCGTTTCTTATTCATCTTTTTACAACTCCTTTTCCTTTTCCGTCACTTTGTTTGCCTTTCGGGACATTGCCGGCCAGCTACCGAATCCGTTTTCCTGCCGTTATCGCATTCCACTGACCTGCCCTGCCGCTCCTCTGGGAAACCGCGACGTTTGAAATTTACCACATGTCTCATATTATAGTATAAGAACATTGGGTTGTAAAGCGTTAAATGACGTAAAACACTCCGGTATTGGCTCCGGAGTGTTTCATGCAGTCTTATGTTTGCTGGTTCAGCAGGACGGTTACGTCGGCAGAGAACTATCCACATTCGGCAGCCGGTCAAGGACAAGGTCCGAATCAAGAGAAACATCAGAAGGCGACTTTCCGAAAGTTGCCGAAATGGTTCCGAAAGGAGTTTCCCCCTTCAAAAGGGAAGTCAGCGGATAATCGCGAAAGAAGTCAAAGAAAGCGAACAACGATACGGTGCGAACGGCAAAAATCACCAGTGCCAGTATATAAATTCCCGTCTTGGCACCGCTTTTCACGGCAGGCTTCGCTGAGACCGGAACGGAGTCCGCCACAGCCGCAACCGCCTCTTGGTGCGGAACAGCAGGAATCGCCTCTTGCTGGGGAACATCTGGCTTCGGATCGGGAGCGGTATCGGACCATGCACTGACCGGAGTCGGCGCAGCGGACAAATCGAGTTGAGGCGGATCCGGCTCTTCCTCCTGCCAGACAATATCCTGAAACACCGGAACAGCGGCAGCCTGCGATTCTGTGAAACAATCTTCAATAGCAATACCAGAAGCCTGGGAAAATCGTTCCGCCAGGTCCTTCCGTATCGCATAAGGAACATAACTTCCTGTTTGTTCCGTTATCACCGAAGCAATCCGTTGGCTGCTCCAATCGGTTTCTCCGGAGAACGCTTTTCCTTGACCGCGCTGCCAGAGGATACCGGCCAGCCAAGCTTCCACGGAAGCATCGGTCCCCAAGGAGGAAACAGAAAAAACAGCCTGAACAAAAACATCCTTGGTTAGTTCCTTTGCCAAAATTTCATCCCCGCTCACCTGAAGCAGGCAAACGTATACAGGCGGCGCGTAGAGTCGAAAAAATGCGCCGACAGCATCCCGGTTCAACTGGCGGACTGACTCCAACAATTCTTGCTGAGTTTGCCTTTCTTGCATTCCTATCCCCCTCTTCCTTCATCCAAATCATGCAGATCTTATTTTTTCTGCTTAAGGGCAGCGAGACGTTCGGACACGCTTTGATACATACCGTGAAACTTCTCCCGCTTGGCTCGCTCTTCTTCTACCACCTTTTGAGGGGCCTTCGCCAGAAATCCTTCGTTAGCAAGCTTTGCCGTCACCCGGTTCAGCTCTCCTTCCAGGTTCCGTTTTTCTTTTTCCAAACGTTCGATCTCTTTTGCAAAATCGATCAGGTCTTCCAATGGCAGAAAAATTTCAGCCCCTTCCACCGCCGCCGCTGCCGCGTCCTCGGGAATCCCCTCTTTTGTGATCTGAACCGATACGTCGGCCGCATATGCCAAACGCATCAGATAGGGTTTGGCATTCGCAAACAAAAAGACTTTTTCCGGAGCCGTCACAAAGATTACATGAGCCTTCCGAGATGGCGGCACCGTCATTTGAGCGCGGATATTCCGAATACTCCGGATAGCGTCCAAAATCAGGGACATCTCCTCCTCTTCCTGCGGATACGACAACTCCGCCTGGTATAAAGGCCAGGAAGAAATCATGATGCTCTCACAGTCTTTCACTAGATTCTGGTAGATTTCCTCCGTAATAAACGGCATAAAAGGATGCAATAGCTTCATACAGGTGACCAACACGGTATTCAGCACATACTGCGCCTCCAAACGGCTGCCATTTTCCGGGTCAAACAGCCTGGGCTTCACCAATTCGATATACCAGTCACAGTACCGGTCCCAAATGAAATCGTAAACCTTGGACAAAGCCACGCCCAATTCAAATTTATTCAGGTTGTCGGTGACCTCCTGCACCAGCCGGTTGACACCGGACAGGATCCATTTATCCTCAATCGTAAACCGCTGGAAATCGATCTGACTGAAATCCGGGTTCTCGTCAAAATTCAGCAGCACAAACCGGGTAGCGTTCCAAATTTTATTGGCGAAATTCCTGGCCGCTTCCACTTTTTCCTGTAAAAAGCGCTGGTCATTTCCCGGAGAATTGCCGGTTGTGAGCGAAAAGCGGAGCGCATCCGTACCAAACTGTTCAATCACTTCCAGCGGATCGATACCGTTTCCAAGAGATTTTGACATTTTCCTTCCTTGGGAATCCCGTACCAAGCCATGAATGAGCACCGTCTCAAAAGGTATTTCGCCAGTATACTCCAAAGCCGAGAAAATCATCCGGGATACCCAGAACGTAATGATATCATATCCGGTAACCAACGTAGAGGTGGGGTAAAAATAGGCTAGATCCGCCGTCTGCTCCGGCCAGCCCAAGGTGGAAAAAGGCCACAGCGCAGAAGAAAACCAAGTATCCAGTGTATCCTCGTCCTGCCGCATCACCTTTCCGCACACCGGACAGCTTTTCACCGGCTCTTTTGAAACCGCCATTTCACCGCAGGCATCGCAATAATACGCGGGAATCCGATGACCCCACCAAAGTTGGCGGGAGATACACCAATCCCGTATGTTCTCCATCCAATGGAAATAATTCTTCTCAAAACGTTCCGGAACAAAACGGATCCGTTTTTCCCGAACCGCCCGGATCGCCGGCTTGGCCAACTCTTCCATCTTGACAAACCATTGCAGCGATACCCTCGGTTCTACCGTTGTCCCGCACCGGTAACAAGTTCCTACATTATGAATATGCTCCTCCGTTTTCAATAGAAATCCGCCTGTTTCCAAATCCGCTACAATCGCCTTTCTGGCTTCATAGCGACCCATTCCCGCGTAAGCAGGATATTCCTCCGTAATTCTAGCGTCATCCGTCATCACGTTGATGACCGGTAAGTTATGGCGCACCCCCACTTCAAAGTCGTTGGGGTCGTGCGCCGGAGTGATTTTTACCACACCCGTTCCGAATTCCCGGTCCACATACTCATCCGCCACCACGGGAATCTCTCTTCCCACCAAAGGCAAGGTAACTGTTTTTCCTACATATGCTTGATATCGTTCGTCCTGTGGGTGAACCGCCACGGCGGTATCGCCTAACAGGGTTTCCGGACGGGTTGTGGCCAACTCAAGATAGCCGCTTCCATCCGTCAAAGGATAACGCAGATGCCAGAAATGTCCTGTTTGTTCTTCGTATTCCACCTCTGCATCCGAGATCGAAGTCAGACAATGCGGGCACCAATTGATCATCCGCTCGCCCCGGTATATATAACCCTTTTGGTACAGACGAACAAAAACTTCCCGGACTGCTTTGGAACATCCATCGTCCATAGTAAACCTTTCCCGGGACCAATCACAGGAGGAACCAAGCTTTTTCAGCTGCTGAATGATACGGGAGCCATACTGTTCCTTCCAGGCCCAAGCCCGTTTCAAGAAGCCGTCCCGCCCCACATCCTCTTTGCTCAACCCTTCTTTGCGCATAGCCTCTACAATTTTGGCTTCCGTGGCAATGCTGGCATGATCGGTACCGGGCAGCCACAGCGCGGAATATCCCTGCATCCGCTTAAAACGGATCAGAATATCCTGCAGCGTGTTATCCAAAGCATGTCCCATATGGAGTTGACCGGTAATGTTCGGCGGTGGAATCACAATGGTATACGGTTTGCGGTCCGGTCGGATCACGCCCCTAAAGTACCCCTTTTTCTCCCAATTTTGATAAATACGTTCCTCTACCAGCCCAGGCTCATAAACCTTGGCAATTTGTTCTGCCGATTTCATACGGTTCCTCCCAATGCAAACTATTATATTTACGGAATAGTCTATTTTACAACGGATTTTCCATTCTTGTCAACCACAACATCCCGGCAGCCGACCGGAAAGCAGCCGTTTCATCGGCTTTTCCAAGTACCAGGATGAAATAAAATCAGGATAGGAAAAATCTCCAGTCTTCCCAGAAGCATATCGAAAATAAACACGACCTTTGACAACCCGGAAAACGCTCCGTAATTTCCGATCGGCCCCACCAGTTCCAAACCGGGTCCTACATTGTTGATACACGCCGCCACAGCAGTGAAATTGGTAACGCCGTCGAAGCGGTCAAAGGAAAGCAGCAGGAGGGAAAGGGCGAACAAAATGGAATACGTTGCAAAATAAGAGTTAACACGCTTCACGACGATTTGATCCACAATTTCTCCATCCTGTTTGATCGCCAAAACCGACTTGGGATGAATCATCTGTTTTACTTCCTGGAATATGTTTTTCACCATGATCATGACCCGGGATACTTTCAAGCCGCCAGCGGTTGATCCGGCACAGCTTCCGACAAACATCAGCAGTACCAGCATCGTGCGAGAGAATTCCGGCCAGATATTATAATCTACCGTAGCGTATCCGGTAGTGGTGACGATGGAGGAAACCTGAAACAGAGAAAGGCGGAAGGACGTCCAAACATTTTGATACAAAGGATAAATATTCATTCCAATCAATACCACAGACGAACACACCAGCCCCAGATAGCAGCGTAATTCCCCGCTCCGCCAAACACGGCGCCAGTTTCCGATCAGCAGCAGATAGAACAAATTGAAATTGATGCCGAATAGCAGCATAAATATGCTGATCACGATTTCAAAATAGGAGCTGCCGTATGCACCGATGCTGGCGTTTTTCAAAGAAAAGCCGCCGGTCCCGGCCGTACCAAAGGAATGCAGTAAGCTGTCAAACAGCGGCATGCCGCCAAATAGCAGCAGCAGAACTTCCAGAAACGTCAGCGCAATATAAATGCCATATAAGATCCGTGCGGTCACATGAATCCGGGAGACAATTTTTCCTACCGTAGGACCGGGAACCTCCGCCCGCAGCAGGTGCATGGACCTCATTTCAGATTGCGGCAAAAGCGCAAGCAGCAAAACCAGCACGCCCATTCCGCCGATCCAATGAGTAAAGCTCCGCCAAAATAGAATGGAATATGGCAGCGACTCCACATCGGCCAGGATCGTGGCTCCGGTAGTGGTAAAGCCGGATACGGTTTCAAATAAGCTATCCAAATAGGACGGAATCGCGCCGCTGATGGTAAAGGGAATCGCGCCGACAAAAGATGTGAGAACCCAGGCCAACGCTACTACCACAAAACCTTCTTTGGCATAGATCGTTTCGTTGAATTTCTGTTTAGCAAATACCAGATGACTGGTTCCGCCCAGAAACAGGAGAATCAAGAACGGAATCAGGAACGCAGTCACCGTATCCTCTCGGTAAAGCAAGGCAATAAGAAGAGGCAGGAGCAGGAGCACCGCCTCTACCAGAAAAATCTTTCCGGATAACTTGATCACCATTTTATAATTCATGAGCGTTTCTCAACCCAATCCTTCCTGGCTTCACAAGCCGTCCACTAAGCCATAATTTCGTCCAGATTCCGAATGGCACGGTCATTGGTAATAACAATCACATTATCGTGGACAGCAATCCGATCCTCCCCGCCGGGAAACAAAACTTTATTGTCCCGAATGATACAAGCAATCAAGATATTGCTTTTGAGGCGCAGCTGTTTCAGCGGAATACCAACATAAGGAGCATCCTTCTCCACCTCGAATTCCATGGCCTCCACCTGATTGTTTACCAGCCGGTATAGTGTAATAACACTGCTGCCTTCCGAATTCTGCATAGCACGGACATAGCGGACAATCTGATCCGTTGTGATTTTCTTAGGGGAAATCATACTTTCAATTCCCACACTGCTTAACATGTCGATAAACGTAGTACGGTTGATTTTGGTCACGATCTTGTTCACATGTTTTGTACCGGCATACATGGAAATCAGAATATTTTCTTCATCGATTCCTGTCAAGGAAACACAGGCATCCGTTTGTTCGATACCCTCTTCCAGCAGCAAGGCCGGGTCTGTTCCGTCGCCGCAAATAACCAGCGCTTTTGGCAGCGCTTCCGACAACTCTTCGCAGCGTTTCGCATCCTGTTCGATGATCGTAACGCGCATACTGCTTTCCAGAAGACGTCTTGCCAGGTAAAAAGCGATTTTTCCGCCGCCGACAATCATGACATCCTTGATCCGTTCTTTAAAAATACCACTGGCTTTCAAAAAATTCGCCAGTTGAGCATGAGGCGCCGTAATGTGGATTTTATCGCCTACGCGCAGAATAAAGTTTCCATCCGGAATGATAACCTGACTGTCCCGCTGAACGGCACAGATCAAAATTTTCACTTTATAACGATCATACAGTAAGTGAATGGGGAGCCCATCCAGCGGCGAACCGGGAGCCAGACGAATTTCCGCCAATTCCACTCTCCCTTTGGCAAACGAATCCAGCTTGATCGCCGAAGGAAACCGCAGGATGCGGGATATCTCGCTGGCGGCCTCCATTTCCGGATTAACCACCATACTAAGGCCCAATTCTTCCTGAAAAAAACGCAGCTGAGAGGAATACTCCGGATTTCTTACTCGGGCAATCGTGTGTTTTGCGCCAACCTTTTTGGCCACCATGCAGCAAAGAATATTGGTCTCATCAGACGACGTGGCGGCAATGAGCAAATCCGCATGGGGAACATCCGCCTCCATTTGAATGGCATAGCTGGCGCCATTTCCAATGACACTGATGACATCGTATAGGTCTACCGCCTCCAACACCCTGGGATTGTTATCGATAATAACAATGTTATGTCCCTCTTTGGCAAGCTCCTCTGTCAAAGTGCTTCCAACCTTGCCGTCCCCGACAATCACAATGTTCACAGCAGCACTGTTCCTCCTACTCTAAAACGATACGCGCCTATTGTAACATCTCCTATACAAAACTGCAACTCCCGGAAGATAAGCAACGGAAAGCCGATACCTATTGCAGAAATGCATCTCGTTCCGCCGGGTCATGCGTCACTGCTACCAACAGGTTTCCGCGGCAGGTCTGCCGGACCAATTCCATCATGTCTTGTTTCAGTTCCTGGTCCAGTCCCTGAAATGGCTCGTCCATCAAATATACCTGACCGCCAAAGGCAAGCGCTCGGGCTATGGCTCCCCGGCGTTGCATGCCGCCGCTTAGCTCCCCTGGAAATTTCTCTTTGGCATCCCAAAGCGAAACCCGTCGAAGCCAATCTTCCGCCTCCGCGTCAGATCGGCAGACAATTCGAACATTGCGAAACAAAGAGAACCACGGCAGCAATCGATTCTCCTGGAATAAGACAGAAATCCTTACCTGATCCAAACCAAGCCGTTCCCCCTGATCCGGCTGGAGCAGCCCGCCAAGCACCTTCAGCAAAGTCGTCTTTCCCAGGCCCGATGGACCCATGATCGTCATGCAGCCGCTCTGGGGCAGATAAAGGGAAAAATCCGATAAAACCGGGACGCCGTCAAAAGAAACAGAAATATGCCGAAGCGAATAAGCATTTTCCGGTCCATCGATACGTCGCTGAATGACAAATGAAGCATCCGCACTTTCCGTACTTTTACACATATCCCCACCTCCTGTTCAGACGACCCATCAAAAAAGCCACCGCTTTTTCCAAAGCCACACTGATAAAAATAGTTACAATGGTCCACGCAAACATGTCCGGCATGTTCAGGTACAGTTTGGCTTCAATCAGATATAAGCCGATCGAATCACGGACACGGCCGATCACTTCTGCTGCCACCCCCGCTTTCCAGGCCATTCCCAGTCCCGCCAGACAAGCCGCTTGGAGATACGGTAACACAGACGGAAAATACAGATAGCGCAGCGTCATGGTTCTGGTATACCGGTAAGCCTTACCCATCTCCAGCAAATCCGCGTCCAGGTGAGCCAAACCGGTATACAAATTGGTCCATACCGCAGGCAGTACCATCAAAAAAGAGGTCAACACCGGAATCTGGCTGGTGGGCAGCCAAAACAGTGCCAAAATGATAAAGGATGCAACCGGTGTGGCTTTCACCGTACTCAGCATGGGGTAGAAAAAGTCATAGGCAAACTTGCTGGCATGAGTAAGCCAGGCCAGGATACAGCCCAAAAGAAGCGCCAGGAGAAAACCTGCCGCCACATGAAGAAGAGAACCGCCTACCGCTCGCCAGAAGGCTGTTCCCGCCGCCAGCTGAAAAAGAGTTTTCAAAACGGTGCCCGGCGCAGGCAGCAGCAATTCTTCCCGGATCAGCAGCGCAGTAAGCCACCAAATCATCAGCCAAAGCAACAGGCAGACGATTTTGCGAACCACATTTTTAACCGAGGCATGTTTCTTTCTACTTGTGATAGTAGAACCCTTCATCCGGTAAATCTCCTCCTATGGAAGCAGGATTGTAGTCAAACAGCAGCTGGTAGAGTCCGGCAATCTTTTGAATCATTTCGTCCCCGTCTACGTAAACAATGTTACAGTTTGGAATGGCTTGCTCCGCTAACTCAGAATCTCCCATAATGCCGTACTCCACAACCCACTTTGCCGCGACCGGAACTTGATTGACTACATAATCCGCCGACGCCTGATATTCTTCCAGAAAAGAACGGATCAGCGCTTGGTTTTCTGCCGCAAAAGCACTATTGACCACCAAACAACCCATTGTCAGCGTGGTACCGCCTTTTCCGTTTTTCTCACAGGTGCTTTGGAAGGCTTCTGTTACGTCCAGCGCGATTCGGAAGTCCGCATCTTTTTGCAGAACAGTCGTCACAAAGGGCTCCGGAAGCATCACAACATCTGCCCGGCCGGAAAGCGCCAGTGTTGCCAGTTCGGCGTGCTCGGTCACATACTCCACCGTCGCATGAATATCATTGCTCTTTAGAATATAATCCAGTACATATTCCGGAATCGCTCCCTGGCCGGTAGCATAAATAATCTTTCCCTCCAGATCCGCCAAAGAGGCAATCGTATTTCCCTTCTCCAGGATGGATAGAACACCAAGGGTATTGAGCGCAGCCAGCTGAACCTTTCCGTTTGTCTTGTTATATAAATTGAGCGCTAAATTGGTGGGCAGCGCGGCGACGTGGATTTCACCGCTTACCAGCTTTCCCGTAATTTCATCCGGTGAAGAAGCCAAAGCAAACGAATAGTTGTTGGCAGTATCTCCTGCCTCCTGATCTTTCATCAGCTTGACCATCCCGATACCGGTGGGGCCCTTCAGCGCAGCAACCTTCACATTCTGCTTCTGTGCTGGGGCTTGCGTTACACCAGGCCGGTTTGTACCGCCTGGCTCGGGATCGGGCGACACACAGGCACTGCAGAAAAGCAGGACAACAAGGAATAACAGTAAAAATAACCTATATTTTTTGGTTCTCATATCCTACACCTCCAAAGAAAATGCAACGCCGTTAAAAACAGCGTTGCATATAGTATAGCCGATTCGCTTTCGAAAAGCAATTACCGCCTGTTACCGGGATATTTGCTGGAGCCGGTCTACCTTGCTCAATACCCAGTCGTATTCGGTGGTAGAAATCACCGTATCACAATACGGACATTTACCGGATTGGTTCATATTGATGCTGGCGCCGCAATTGGGACACTCCCCTGTTTTCACGCCATCCGTATCCGCTTCTGTTTTTCCGCCCGCGGAACGGGTCAGCTGCCAACGGTAATCCAGATAATAGGTTTTATCCTTGGAACCGCGCACGATTTGATTGGGATCGCTGAATTTCACTACGTAATCTTTTAACTTCACCCGCAGCCAGACGTTCAGATATTCCGCATGGCCATCGGAATAATAAGACTCCAATTTGGATTGCAGTACCGACATTTCAGAGGAAAGATTGCGTTCATCCCGTGCTTTTTTATCCTCCAGCTGTTTGGCATGCTGCTCGTAAAGCGCATTGCTTAGGAACGGCCGAACCGGTTCGTAATCCATATTGCTCCAAGCCAGCTGGATCGTAACAAACAGATTCTCCACTTTACTTAGCATAGCGGCCTCGCTGAAACTCGGGTCTGCTTCCCGCAGCTTCGCTAAACTCGCCGAGTCCACCCGAGAGGAATCCGCCATTTGAATCGGACCCGCCGCTTTTCCTCCGGATTTGCCCTTCTTCTGATTCATAACCACCACAAGAATAACAATGGCGGCAAAAATCAGTGCGCCGATCAATATGCTCCCGCCGCTTCCATCGCCGGAACCGCCAAAAAAGAAGAAACCATCTCCTCCATTGCCGGAGTAATCCCAGTCACTGCTATCCGAGTCTCCTCCAATGGTAAAGTCATTATCATGGTCGATACTATCGCCAAACGCAAATGCCTGCAGTGAAAGGAGCACGGTCAGCAAAAGCATTCCGACCAGAGCAAGCCATCTTTTTTTATTCCCTTTCCTGCCACGATGATTCATACCGTCCTCCTTCCTTGTTACCAAACAATCCCGCTTCACGCCATCTTCGAGCCGCATTCCGGACAAAATTTGGCCGGTTCGTCGCTGCGATAGCCGCAAGTAGGGCAAACCGATCCGGAGGATGGCGCTTTCAGGCCGCACTCGCTGCAAAACTTTCCCTGATTGACCGTACCGCAGGAGGGACAGGTCCAGCCCTTCAACACCGGCTCCGGCGCCCGAGAGCCGCATTCACTGCAAAACTTTCCCTGATTGACCATGCCGCAGGCACACGTCCAGCCGGTCCGCTCTTTTTGTGTCTCTTCCGCAGCACTGACGGCTTCAGCCTGTACCTTCTGTATTTGCGCTTGCTGCATTTTCATGGCTTCCGAAGGATTGACATTCATGGCTCCAGCCATGTTTCCGGCCATGCCAACTCCCATGAATCCGGTCATCGCGCCGGCGGTATTGCTTCCCGCACCTTCCATCGCCCGTCCGGCAGCTCCGGCAAGATAACCACTCTGCGTGTAGGCATCCGATAATTCGTAATCCCGAATTTTCTTATCCGATTCTTCCGTAAACTTAATGCTTTCCACCGATACGTTTACGATTTCCAAACCACGCTCCCGGATATGCTCATCATAGCCCTTTGCTGTCATCGCCTTCACAATCTCATCATCCTTATGCGGCAGGTCCAGCGCTTCTATTTTATACTCATCGCTGCCCAATTCCGCCATGGTGTTGCGAAACACGGAGACAAATTCCGAACGGATCTGATCAATGACCTGCTCCCGCTTATAAATGGCGGCAGTTCCGGCCAATTTATTCATAAACAGAAAAGGATTGGCAATCCGAAACGTGTATTTTCCGAATGCTTTGATTTCCACGGCCATGGCGTACATGGAATTGGTACGTGGATTGAAATTGGGGTGCCCCCAATCCTTATACGGCACCGGTGCAGGCGTACCAAAATTATTCCCAATAATATCCTTGACATTGAAGAAATACACCGCTTGCCCTTTGGCAGGAACGCCATCGTATTGAAATCGCTCCCACATTTCTTTGAATACGGCGCCAAACTGACCGCCAAAGAAAGAGGGAGACGTACTGTCATCATAAAGAAAGCCGCCCGGCTCCGCCGTGCCGTCCCGAACCGTACCGGTATCCACAATCAAGGCTACCTGACCGGGATCCACGATGATGCGGGATCCTTTGCTGATCTGACCAGATGAAGTGGTTTTTCGTACCATCAGCGTATCGTTGTTCAGGTTCTCACAGCGAATGGAATCCAGCCACTGATCCCTCAGCGTACTACCCACCGCTCCGGCAAATGCTTTGATTAATCCCATAATACCCTCCATTCCGCCGTCTTCCCGACGGCATTCCAATCAAATAGTGAAAACGAAGTATCCCAACGAGGATACTTATTTCAATTTCAAAATAAACCGTCACCGCCTTCAACGTCCTTGGAACACGTCTTTCGTTCCAAGGAAGCATTTTGCCATAGGCGCGGAACGATTGTTCCGCGCCTATTATAGTATAAATTTATGCCGCGGTGCAAGCGAAAATGTTGGGAATCAAACAAGACAAGGGCCGTGTTATTTGCCATGGTATAGCTTCTTAGTTTGATAACGCGGTTCACAAGTCAGATTGACTCCCAGTTTTCGGAAAACATTTTGATCCACCTGAGATAAAATCACGCTGGAATGCACTTCGCAGTCATGAAGTTTCGGCAACTGTTCCATGGCCTGTTTGGCGGTGGGATCGGTTGCCGCACTGATGGAAAGCGCCAATAAGGCTTCGTCCGTATGCAGCCTGGGATTGTGATTTCCTAGATGATTGACCTTCAGGTTCTGAATAGGCTCGATGACCTCAGGAGAGATCAAGTGTACCGAATCGTCGATGCCGCCCAACTGCTTCAACGCGTTCAACAGCAGAGCGGCAGAAGCACCCAATAAAGAGCTGGTCTTTCCGGTAATCACCAATCCGTCCGGAAGCTCCATTGCCGCAGCAGGAGCGCCGGTGAGGGAATCCTTCTCCATCGCCGCTGCCACAACGGGCCGGTTCTCAGTGGTAATCCCCGTTTGTTTCATCAGCAATTCCAATTTGTAAACGGTTTCCTCCGATTCGCAGCCTTGGCGGACGCCGCAAAGAGCCGCGTAATACCGGCGAAGGATCTCATCCTGAGAGGCCTGCCTTACCACAGCATCGTCCAAAATACAATTACCGGCCATGTTGACCCCCATATCCGTAGGTGATTGATAGGGGGATTTGCCGGATATCTTTTCAAAAATAGCATCCAAAACCGGGAAGACTTCCACATCCCGGTTATAATTTACCGCAGTCTGCCCATAGGCCTCCAGATGGAACGGATCAATCATATTCACATCATTCAAGTCCGCGGTTGCCGCTTCATAGGCCAGATTGACAGGATGTTTCAAAGGCAGATTCCAAATAGGAAACGTTTCAAATTTTGCATATCCGGCCTTCACCTGTCTCTTATGTTCATGATACAGCTGAGACAAACAGGTTGCCATCTTCCCGCTGCCCGGTCCGGGAGCCGTAACCACCACCAAAGACCGAGACGTCTCAATGTATTCGTTTTTACCATAACCCTCGTCACTGACAATCAGAGGCAGGTCCGAAGGATAGCCAGCGATGGAATAATGGCGGTACACTTGAATGCCCAATGTCTCCAGCCTTTTCTGAAACACCTCCGCTGCCGGCTGAGCGTTATAGCGGGTGAGCACAACGCTGCCTACATACAAACCGATTCCCCGAAAGGCATCAATCAGACGAAGTACATCCAGATCATAGGTAATCCCCAGGTCACCCCGTACCTTGTTCTTCTCGATGTCCGATGCGTTGATGACAATAACAATTTCCGCCTGCTCCTTCAATTGCAGCAGCATGTTGACCTTACTGTCCGGCTGAAAGCCCGGCAGGACCCGCGCAGCATGATAATCATCAAATAGTTTCCCGCCAAATTCCAGGTACAACTTTCCGCCAAATTGGTTGATTCTCTTGCGAATGTGTTCCGACTGCATCCGTATGTACTTCTCATTGTCAAATCCCTGTCTCTTCATCGTTTCCTTGCGCAACCCTTTCTGTCTATCGTTTCTGTTCTTACTATTTTTCTGTTTTCTCAACGTACCGCTTCCGGCGGTCTCCCAAAACCAATCTCAGCCGCTCCGCTCTTCCAGCAGCAGCCGTTCCAGGCTCGGAATATCCGGCACGAGCCAATCCGCTCCGGCAGACTGCAACTCCTCCCGACTTCCATAACCATATAACACACCAATCGTGGAAAGTCCCCATTTCTTGGCTCCCAGCATATCGTATTTTCGATCTCCTACCATCACGGCCTGATGCCCTCCCACAGACACCCGGCGCAAGGCCTCCTCGATGACCTCGCTCTTCTCTCCGCGCCGGCCATCCAGCTCACTGCCTACCACCACTTGAAAATAGCGATCGATGGCGAAATGGTTTAAAATTCGTTTGGTAAAAATCGTCGGTTTGGAAGTAGCCAGCACCAGCGTCCTTCCTGCATCCCGCAGGTTCTCCAGCAGCTCCGGCACGCCGTTGTACAGCTGGTTTTCAAACAAACCTACCGTTCGGAAGCGCTCCCGATACCATTCCAATGCCCTGCCGGCTTCCTCTTCCGTCAAATCAGGATACCGTTCCCGAAGATGCTGTTTCAGCGGCGGTCCGATAAAGCTTTCCAAACGGTCTAAATTCGGCTCGGAAATGCCGCATTTTGACAGAGCGTATTGAACGCATTTGGTAATTCCCTCTTTGGAATCCGTCAACGTACCATCCAAATCAAATAAAATAGTTTGATACAAGTTCTATCTTCCTCCTTCGGCTAGATTCCGCAGAACACGGCATAGGCGGGAAACCGGCAAGCCAACCACATTGTAAAAATCCCCGCGGATCGCTTTGACCAAAAGACCGCCTCGCCCTTGAATCCCGTAGGCGCCTGCTTTGTCCAAAGGTTCTCCTGTTGCTACATACTCTTCGATCTCCCGTTCCGTTAAGGAATAGAATTCCACTTCGGTCTTCTCGCAGAAAGAATGCTGTTCCGTCTGTCTGCGGATACAAACGCCGGTCAGTACATCGTGCCGTTTCCCGGAAAGCCGTCTCAACATCCGCACGGCGTCTGCTTCATCATCCGGCTTTCCCATCAGGATACCATCCAAAATAACCACCGTGTCGCAGCCAATGACCATCGCTTCCGGATAATCGACAGCAACGTCTCCTGCTTTTTGCGCAGCCAAGTACAAAGGGGCTTCTTCCGGCGGAATACCGTTCGGAAGAAGTTCCTTCCGTTTTGCCGGCGAAACAACAAAGTCCAAGCCAGCCAAGCGCAGCAACTCCTGCCGCCTTGGCGAAGCGGATGCCAAAATCAAATTGTCATGCGTCAGTATGGAAGCCATATTCTATCCTAACCCAGCAAAAAAACAGCATTTGCTGTAACTTCTTGGAGCAGCGTCTGTCTCGGTAGCAATTTCTTGCTTATTATAGCACATCGGATTCCCTTCAACAAGATAAGTTGCATCAATTCTTCATTTTATGTTACAATAAAAACGGTTCGAGGCAGACAGGCAGCGCCCGGCAGGAAAGGAAAGCGGGAATGGAATCGGTTGTTTGGTTTATCCGGTATATCATGGCCTTTGTTAAAAAGCTTGGCAGAGATTCCGTAAGCGCTTACGCCGCGCAAGCGGCCTTTTTCATTATTCTTTCTTTGTTTCCTTTCGCGATGCTGCTGATTTCCATCCTGCAGCTGCTTCGTTTTCCGGCGGTAGGAGGCGGATGGCAGGGGTGGGGATTGGAATTTCTGCCGCAAGCGGTAACCTCTTTCCTGGCTTCTGTATTTGGCGAAATTTACGCCAAAACCACGTCGGCTGCCATTATTTCCATATCCGCGATTACCGCCCTATGGTCCGCGGGCAAGGGAATCCATGCCATGATCCGCGGGCTGAATGCGGTGTACGAATCGCCGGAATCCAGAAATTATTTTAAATTACGCTTTACGTCTGCGCTTTATACCCTGATTTTTATCCTGATTATCGTTATTACATTGGGACTCTGGGCTTTCGGCAACAGTCTGAGGGAATGGGTTGTGGAAACGGTCCCTGCCTATAAGGACTTTGCCATATTGGTCATTAGCTTCCGAACGGCGGTGGGACTTTGTGTTTTGGTTGCCTTCTTCCTGGCGATCTATAAAATTCTCCCCAACCGAAAATCCACGTTTCTTCACGAACTTCCCGGCGCGATTTTGTGTTCCTGCGGGTGGATCGGGTTCTCCCTTCTATATTCTTTTTACATTGACAATTTTGCCAATTATGCTAATGTTTACGGCAGTTTAACCGCGATTGTCCTGCTGATGCTTTGGCTCTATTTTTGTATGTATATCATGTTTTTTGGCGCGGAAGTAAACATCCTGTATCAAAGCAGTCCCTGGATGCGCCGGCTGGATCTGAAGCTCGCCAGGCGAAGGGCCGCCAAGCGGGCCGCTCGGAAAGCCAAGAAAAACAAGACAACTACAACTACCGGTACGACGGCTTAATCCGGCGGAAACCCTTCATCAAAATTTTTTCATATCTTGTTATAATTGTTTTTTCCATTGCGTACCAGCGTCTGATTCGGTATAATACGGATACAGCCTAATTCCTTGGGCGAGTATCGGGGAAAGGAGTTGGTTTCATTGACGAGTAAAGGGTGGTCTTTGTTCTAGACAAAAAACAAGAACAGCCCGGAGTTTGGCAAGACGGGATGTGCCTGCCTTGCCAAACTTTCTATTCATCTTATCGAAAAGGAGGGGATCAAAAATGAAAATTCGTGTACGGCTTCGTCTATATCAACACAGCAAGGAGGTTTTCATTTTTGAATTACACAAACGCAAAGGATGTGCTCCCGCCTAATCTGCTGGCCGAATTGCAGAAATACGTGACCGGCGCATTGCTCTACATCCCCATTCCGGAAACGTCCGGGAAGACAGCCTGGGGACAGCTGTCCGGAACAAGGGAACAGCTGCGGCAGCGAAATATAGCAATTCTGCGAGAATACCAATCCGGTTCCAGCATGGCGGCATTGGCCGAAAAATATTATCTTTCTGAGGAAAGTATCCGAAAAATTGTTTATACGAAAAAAGTTCAGATGGAAGCAGTGGTATGAGTGGATACCTACGGCTTACAGAATACCAAAAAGGCCCTGTATGAACGAACAAATTCATCATTCATACAGGGCCTTTTGGAGAATGATCCGTCTCAATGTCTCTCCGCTGCTGGCGCGGCGGATGGAAGGACAGACATGGATTTCATTTCTTGTTCTGGAATATTTTATCAGGATCCGGGCTTCCGCCGGCGATCCTCATTCTTCTCCGCCATCTTTTCGATCAGCCCGCCGGATATCCGCTCGCTTGATCTTTCCGCTGGTGGTCTTGGGCAGCTCCTCCACAAATTCCACCACCCGGGGATATTTGTAAGGTGCGGTCACCCGCTTCACATGATTCTGCAATTCTTTCTTCAGCGCTTCACTGGCAGCATATCCCTTCCTCAGCACAATCGTCGCTTTGACCACCTGCCCGCGAACCGGATCCGGCGCCGCGGTAATCGCGCATTCCAAAACGGAAGGATGCGTCATCAGCGCGCTCTCCACTTCAAATGGGCCGATACGGTACCCGGAGCATTTGATCACATCGTCTTTTCTGCCCACAAACCAAATGTTTCCATCCTCATCATACCAGGCGTGATCGCCCGTATGATAGTCACCCCGGGCAAATAATTTGGCATTGGCAGCGTCATCTCGGTAGTAGCCGATCGTCAAACCAACGGGACGATGTTCGGCCGCGCCGCGAATAACGATTTCACCCTCCTCGCCAATCTCACAATCCGATCCGTCTTCCCTTACCACGTGAAGGTCGAACGTGGCCGCCGGCCGACCGGTAGAACCGGGTTTCGGCTCCGACCAACCATAGTTCGCCATGATAACCGGACTTTCCGTCTGACCGAAGCCTTCAAAAATCTTATGTCCTGTCAGGCGTTCCCATTCCGCGAAAACAGAAGGATTCAGCGGTTCTCCTGCCATACAGCAATGATGAATGGAGGAAAGATCGTATTGGGAAAGATCCTCCTGCAGCATAAAACGGTACATGGTAGCCGGTGCGCAGAACGTCGTAATCCGGTATGTTTCGATTATCCGGAGCAGCCGGTCCGGGACAAACTTATCCATGTCGTACCCTAGATTCGCGCTGCCGGCAATCCATTGCCCATAAATCTTTCCCCAGGAAAATTTAGCCCATCCGGAATCCGCAACGGTAAGATGCAACCCGTTATCCTCCACCTGCTGCCAATACTTTGCTGTTAAAATGTGTCCAAGAGGATAAGATTGCACATGCTGAACCAGTTTTGGCATTCCCGTAGTACCCGAGGTGAAATACATGAGCATCAGATCATCACTGGTAACCGCATCCTCACCGGTCGGACGTTCAAACACATCGCTGTGCTGGCTGACCGCTTCCGTGAAGTCGATCCATCCCTCCCGCGGCGCTCCAACCTTCGCTTTATACTGCAAAGAAGGACACTCCGCCAGGGAACGTTCCACATGAGTCAGGATAGTTTCATCCTCCGCACAAAGAATCAATTTCACATCCACCGCATTCAGCCGGTAGATCAAATCTTTTTCCGTCAACTGGAACGACGCGGGAATGGCCACCACGCCCATTTTGTGCAAAGCTACCACGGTTAGCCAATATTCATAGCGCCGCTTCAAAATCAACATTACCTTATCGCCTTTTTTCAAGCCTAAAGACCGGAAGTAGTTGCAAATCCGATTACTATACCGTTTGATATCCGAAAAGGTAAAAATCTTTTCTTCTCCTGCGTCATTACACCAAACCAACGCTTTTTTCTCCGGCTGCAGCTGCGCCCAGGCATCCACCACGTCAAACCCAAAATTAAAATTATCCGGCACGGTCAGCCTGTAATTCTCATAAAAATCCTCGTATGAGGTAAAGTCCACCCTATCTAAAAAACGATTCAACAATTCATTCATATCTTACCCTCCATTCCGCCACGCCGTTTCCCGCAGCGCCATCCATCAAACTGCCCAATCGCGTTTCCCGCGTATTTTTAAAAGCAGAGCCAGTCACGTTTCTTACAGCAAAATAACCGTTAAAAATTTCGCAGCCTTCCCTCCTACCGCGGATTGGGCGTGGGAAACCGAAGAGTCAAAATAGAAACAGTCTCCCGGATGCAACAGAAATTCCCGTTTGCCAAAGTGAACTTTGATGTCTCCTTCCAGCACATAGTTGAATTCCTGTCCCGGATGCTGCACCATTTCCGGCGGCGCAAATTCCGTATCCGCACCTACCCGAACGATCATCGGCTCGATCTTCCTGCCAATAAATTTATAGGCAATGTTTTCAAAATCGTACCCCTGGTACCGATCTACCGCAATTCCTTCCCCGCTGCGGACCAAGGAGCAGTTGACCAATTTGGGAGAGATCCCGGTCAGCAATTCGGTCAAGTCCACTTTTAACTGAGAGGCAATCTCGTACAACACGCTGACGGGGAAATCCACCTCAGCGTTTTCGTAAGCCAGATAGGTTTCTACCGGCAATTTCAAATTTGCGGCCATCTCTTCCGCAGACAAATCGCTGATCTCCCGCAGTTCGACGATACGGGAAGCAATTTCACGCATCTGTTTGCGCATTTCTTTGTTCATCAACAGTTCACTCCTTTTCTTTTCTTCTGATAATTTTATGGGAAGGGGGCTTCCCCGCGCCAATCAAAACGGCACGGCTGCGTACCCGGAGAAAAACAACAGATAACGCTGCCATAACACAAAATACAATAGCATGAATTGCTTCCTGTGACAAGCGTTGATCCGGAACCAGACCGCCCAGCACCACGATATCGCAAACTGACATCCGGCCTGTTGCAAAAAAACAACCGTCCCCGGCTCGGGATCTTCCAAAACCAGCGTATGAATTCGTTCCCAGCGAAATAAGAATCAACGTTCACACCCTCTTTGACAATCCAAAGCAATAAGGTATGCCGCATAACCCCTCCATAGGAACAGACTCCTTCTTTTGAGCGATCCCATTCTTGACCTGATATAGAGTCAGGAAGTCGCCGCTCCAAACCCACTCGCAACAATTCGCCTCATCTCGGACCGCAAATAAAACACCTGCCTGACTGCCTTTTTCCGGTGAAAGAGTCAAAGAAACGCCATAATTCTGCCAAATTTGTCCCATCCGGTAACAAGCAGCCGTATCAAAAAGAGTCAGTCCTTTGCTATCCGCCTCCATACTTCCTCTTCCGTCAGGCAAGAACACCCAGTCCTCCGCGTGAGCACCCTTTCCTACCTTTTTTTTATCACATCATCCAGCAAACCCGTCTCATCAAACGTAGCAAAATAATCCGATGGACGTTCTGCGCGGCGAATCAACCGGCAGGTACCATCTTCCTGCAGAAGGACCTCCGCACAGCGCAGCTTGCCATTGTAGTTGTAGCCCATGGAAAAGCCATGAGCGCCAGCATCATGAAGGACCAGGATATCCCCTATTGCAATGGGAGGAAGCGCTCGATCTACTGCAAATTTATCATTGTTTTCACAAAGTCCGCCTGTGATATCATATACTTCGGACGGGGCTTGATTCTCTTTGCCAACCACGGTAATGTGGTGGTACGCGCCATACATGGCCGGACGCATCAGGTTTGCCGCACAGGCATCCACGCCAATATAATGCTTATAAATTTTCTTTTCGTGAATGGCGTGCGTTACCAGAACGCCGTGCGGGCCGGTTATATAACGCCCCAATTCCGTTTTGATGACCGGGCTTCCTACGGGCGACGGGACCAAAATCCGCTCATAGGCTTCCCTGACCCCTCTTCCCACATACTCCAAATCCGGAGCCTCTTCCTCCGGCCGATAAGGAATGCCGATTCCTCCGGACAAATTCACAAACTGGAACGACGCGCCGGTTTTCTGATTCAGCTCTACCACCGTCTCAAATAACACGCCGGCCAAGCTGGCATAATAATCCGGTTCAATCATATTGCTGGCCAAAAACGCGTGCAAGCCAAACTGTTTGACACCCTTTGCCATCAAAATGCGAATACCTTCCACCAGCTGTTCCTTTGTAAAACCATATTTGGCATCACCGGGATTGCCCATAATGGCATTGCCAATGCGAAAGTCTCCGCCAGGATTGTACCGCAGGCAAATGGTATCCGGCAGTCCCCCATTTTGCTCCAGAAAAGAAATGTGACTGAAATCATCCAGATTGATGATGGCATGGAGTTCCCGAGCATAGCGGAAATCCTTTGCCGGCGTTACATTAGAGGAAAACATAATATCCTCTCCGGAACAGCCCAAAGCCTCCGCCAGCATCAGCTCCGTATAAGAAGAACAGTCCAAACCGCAGCCCTCCTCCTGCATCAAGCGGATCAAAAAAGGATTGGGGCATGCCTTTACCGCAAAATATTCCCGGAATCCCCGATTCCAAGAAAAAGCCCGGTATAATCTCCGGATTCCCTCTCGAATCCCTCTCTCATCATAAAGGTAAAATGGCGTGGGAAATTCCTCACAGATTTTTCGAATTTGATCTTCCTGAAAAAATAGCTGTTTCATCTGTCAAAACTCCTGTCATTCAATTTGGCTGCAATGATTCTGCGGATGAGCTTGTCTCAAAATAAGAACAACAAGAAACAAAATTTGAGACAATCAGCTATTCCACATTGAAAATGCGTCTTCTCCCCAGTAACGCCGCTGGAACGACGGTCGGTTGTCCCAACGAAGCATGTTACAAAAGAGGCGTGTCCCAAATCGGAAAGCCGAGACACTTTTTTATTATACTACTCCTGCAACAGCTCGTCAATTTCCCGCCATAGCTCATCCAATCCGGTTCTACGTTCTGCGGAAACGGGAATCAGCTTTTCCTCCGGCCCCAAATTCAGCGTCTCACGCAGGAGCTGAAGCTGCTTCGGCAGCGCACTTCTCCCGATCTTATCCGCCTTGTTCGCTACAAACAGGCAGGCAAGACCGGATTGACGCATCCAAGAAAGCATTTGCTGGTCTTCTTTGGTCGGTTTGTGCCGGATATCCAGCAGCAGCACCACCACATACAGCTGTTCCCGCACAGTAAGATAATTGGTAATGACTTTCCCCCACAAATTTTTTTCTTCCTTGGAAACCGCCGCGTATCCATAGCCGGGCAGATCCACGAAATGAAGCTCATTATCCAGATTGTAATAGTTGATCAACCGCGTCATACCCTGCCGGGAGCCGCTTCGCGCTAGATTTTTCCGCCCCAGAAGCGCGTTAATCAAAGAAGATTTGCCCACGTTTGACCGGCCAGCAAACGCCACCTCCAGCAAATTGCTGTCAGGATATTGAGACGGAGAAATAGCGGACAAAACAAATTGTGCGTTTTTTACCAGCATTGTTCCCTCGCTTTCCAGCAGCAAGCCATTAACTGAACTTCCGGATGGTATCCGTTGCCCCAATCACCAAAATCACATCGGCCGCGGATAAAACATAATCACCATCCAAAGGCGCCAGCACCCGATCCGGCTTCTTTACCGCAATGATATTGATCCGGTACTTTTTGTTCACATTCAAATCCTTCAGGCTTTTTCCAGCCCAACCGGACGGGCATTTGATTTCTACAATTCCCAAATCGTCTCCAATGTTCATCACATCCACGAACGTAGGATTGTTCAGCGCATACGCCGTTCGTACCGCCATATCCTGCTCCGGAAGAATGACTTTGTCCACGCCAACTTTCCAAAGCACCTTGGCATGCAGATCGCTTTGCGCCTTAGCCAAAATAAAACGTACGCCAAGCTCCTTTAAAATGACCGCCGTCATGATGCTGGCTTCCACATCGGAAGCAATGGAAATGACCGCCGCATCAAAATCATCCACATCCAACGCACGGAGAGCTTCTTCGTCGCGGCAGTCCAGCAAAACGGAACTGGAGACAAAATCCGTTACGTCATCTAAGATATCCTCGTTGGAGTCCACTGCCATAACCTCATTTCCCAGCTTGCGCAGTTCTTTGGCCACGCTTTTCCCAAATCGTCCCATTCCAATTACCAGAAAAGATTTTTTCATACTGCAAACGTCCTTTCCAATCAAATAAACAATTTTCCTTCCGGATAGCGGATTCCCCTACCGCTCTTCCAATCTCGTCCCAGCAGCATTACCACAAAAGAAATGATTCCCACTCGTCCAAAATACATCAGCAACATCAACAAAATTTTAGATGCGGCCGATAAAGCGGGCGTAATGCCAAAGGATAGACCGGTAGTGGTAATGGCGGAAACAACCTCAAACATAGCCGGCAGAAACGCAATTCCGTCCCATACGGACAGCAGGATCGTTCCCAAAAAAATCAAGAAGAAGTAGAGTGTCACGACGGCCGCAACCTTTTGCACCATGGTATTCTCCAGCCGTCTCTGGAATACATTGACTTCCGTTTGTCCTTTGATCGTCGCGATCAAAGACAAGACCAAAACGGCTAACGCCGTTACCTTCACACCGCCGGCGGTGGAACCGGGAGCGCCTCCCACAAACATCAGGCTCATCATGACCATCTGGGATCCCTCCTCCATCGCCGGAAGGTTCATGGAACTAAACCCGGCCGTTCGGGGAACAACTGCCTGAAAAAATGACTGCAAAAGCTTATTGGGAACGGATTCCCCCGCTAAAGTCTCCGGATTGTTCCATTCCAGGAGCAAAAGGGAAACAAAACCTCCTGCCAGCAGCAAGCCGGTGGTCACCAAAACGACCTTGGTATGTACTTTCAGCAAAGACCATTTGTGTACGGTCAGCACATCCAGCCAAACCAGGAAACCAAGACCGCCGATCATAATCAGCCCGGACAAAACAAGAATCACCAAGGGATCGTTGGCAAACCCGCTGAGGGAATAGAACTGGCCGTCTTGACCAAACAAATCCAGTCCCGCGTTACAGAAAGCGGAGACGGAAAGAAACAGGCTCTTCCAGATGCCCTGGCCGGCGCCAAATTGAGGTACAAAACGAATGGCTAACAGACCGGCTCCCAGCAATTCACAAACCAATGTACCGGTGATGGCATACCGGAGAATTCGTTTCAGATTTGCCTTACCGTCCGCGTTCGCCGCCGCAGAAACAAGCTGACGGAACTTAACGGAAATCTTGTTGCTCAGAATATAGGAAGCCAGAGAGACAAACGTCATCAGGCCCAATCCGCCGATTTGAATCAACAGCAGGATAATCAGCTGCCCTCCCAAATTCCAGGTGCTGGCCACGTCTACCGTGGCCAATCCGGTCACACAGGTAGCCGACGTAGCAAGAAAAATACCGTTGAGAAAGCCAACGCTTGTCCCGCTATTGGTAAAAGCAGGCAGCGCAAGCAAACAGCCGCCCAGCAAAATGGCGGCAAAAAAACTTAACGCAATCATTCCGGTTGCGGACATCTGTTTTATTTTGAACTGCCGGCTCTCCACTCTTGGCCACCTCAACTATTCGCACAAGCGATCCGCTTCCCGTATCCAAAGAGCTGCCTGCGCATCGCTTGGCAAACGCAAATCCCCCCTTGGCGACAGGGATACCGATCCAACCTTGGGACCATCCGGCATACAAGAACGCTTGTATTGCTGGGTAAAAAAACGCTTCACAAAAACACGGAGCCATTTCCGGATTACCGCGTCCTCATATCGGCCGGCAAACGCCAATCTGGCCAGCCGGTAAATTTTAGAAGGAGAAAAAGCAAACCGCATAAAATAATACAGGAAAAAATCGTGCAATTCGTAGGGACCAACCAGATCCTCCGTTTTTTGGCTGATCACTCCCTCCTCCGGCGGAAGCAATTCCGGGCTCACAGGAGTGTCTAAAATATCCCGCAGGATCGCCGCCATATCGGGTCCTTCTAAGGAAGCAACATAGTCCACCAAATATCGAACCAGCGTCTTGGGAACCGATCCGTTTACACCATACATAGACATATGATCACCATTATAAGTGGCCCATCCCAGCGCCAATTCCGACAAATCGCCCGTGCCGATGACCATCCCGCCGACTTGATTGGCGATGTCCATCAGCACCTGCGTGCGCTCTCTTGCCTGCGCATTTTCATACGTTACATTGTGCACGGAAGCATCGTGTCCAATATCCCGAAAATGTTGACTCACCGCCTCCCGGATCGAAATTTCCCGCAGTGTCACGCCGAGCTCCCTGCACAAAGAAACCGCGTTTTGGTAAGTGCGGTCCGTTGTTCCAAAACAAGGCATGGTTACCGCCACGATCTCAGATCGGGAACGTTCCATCTGGTCATAGGCACGTACCGTTACCAACAAAGCCAACGTGGAATCCAGCCCTCCCGAAATACCAATCACGGAACAGGCAATTCCCGTATGAACAAGACGCTTTCGCAGTCCGGCTACCTGCATGTTCAAAATTTCCTGGCAGCGGCATTCCCGCAGCGCCGGATCGGCCGGAACAAACGGATAGGCCGAATAGGTTTTCCGCAAATCAGGATGCGGAAGGGACACCAGAGGGACCGTGACAACTGCGGCATCGTCCTGCTTTTTAGCGGAAAACGTGTTAATCCTGCGGCGTTCCTGGCACAGCATCCGCACATCCACATCCGCCATGACAAAAGGAGCGCCGAAAGGCTGCGTTTCCGCCGCGATTCTGCCATTTTCCGCTATAAGCTTATGTCCGGAAAACACCAAATCCGTTGTGGATTCTCCCTCTCCCGCATCACTGAAAACGTATGCGCAAACCAATTTGCCGGATTGTGTCTGCACCAGCATTCTCCGGTATTCCGCTTTCCCCACCGTTTCGTTGCTGGCCGACAAATTACACAATACCATGGCGCCCATACGTGCCAAATCGGCGGACGGACTATCCGGAACCCACAGATCCTCACAGATTTCCACCCCGAAGACAAACTCTTCCACCGCTTGGCTGCAATCAAATAAAATGGTGCCGAAAGGAACCGGTGCAGTTTCTCCAAAAGGGAGCATCTCATAACCGGCTTCCCGATAAGGAGTAAAATACCGTGCTTCGTAGAACTCCGTATAATTGGGAATATTCCGTTTGGGGACTACCCCCAGAATATGCCCTTGATGCAACACAGCCGCACAGTTGTACAATTTTGTATGATGAATCAGAGGAAGTCCCACAATCGCAATGCAACGATAGTTTTTTGTGGCTTCTGCAATCCGCAGCAGCTCCGTCTTAGCGCTCTCCAGCAGGAGAGAATGATAAAACAAATCGCCGCAGGTGTATCCTGTCACGCACAATTCCGGGAATACCACCAAATCGCATTCCTGTTTTTCCGCCTCCTGCAGCCAGCCAATGATCTGATCGGCATTGAATACACAATTTCCTACCTGTACCGTCGTTGTGACGGAGGCCACCCGTACAAAACCATCCCGCACAGCATCCACTCCCATCTTTATCTTTCTGCCAGTCTGGCAGAACGCCGCGGTACGTTCTAAATCAGACTTAGGACAGCATTTCCTTTAATAACCGGTTTACCAATTGCGGATCTGCTTTTCCATTCAACCGGCGCATCGCCTGGCCAACCAAGAAGCCGAATGCTTTCTGTTTGCCGCCCCGGTAATCTTCCACCGATTGCGGATATTCCTGCAACACGGAAGCAATCACTTCTTTGACCGTTCCTTCCTCGGAAACCATAAACAGTTTCTGTTCCCTTACATACTTCTCCGGGTCGATGTTTTCTTGAAAAACCCGTTCAAACACCTGCTTTGCCGTGTTTCTGTTTATTATATTCCTTTCTGTTAAAATAATCAACTTTCCCAGATGTTCCGGGGAGAATGAGATATCTTCCGGCTGTTGACCGCGATCCTTCAGAAGCCGCATCAAATCTCCCATAATCCAGTTGGCCACTTCTTTGGGCCTTCCGCACACATCTGCTGCCTGCTCCAGCAGATCCGCCAGATACTTGGAGGAAATGATCAGATCCGTATCGTATTCGGGAAGCTGGTAATCCCGCAGATATCGTTCTTTTTTCGCTTCCGGCAACTCCGGCAGGCTACCGCTGATTTCTTCGATCCACTCTTCCGATACTTGGATGGGCGGCAGGTCCGGATCCGGAAAATAGCGGTAATCATGTGCGTTTTCCTTGGTCCGCATGGCAAAAGTCGCATCTTTGTTCTCATCCCACCGTCTGGTTTCTTGAATGACTTTCCTACCGCTCTCCAGAAGCTCAATGTGACGTTTGCTTTCCGCTTCGATTGCACGGGCTATGGCTTTGAAACTATTCATGTTTTTGATTTCACTGCGCACCCCCAGTTCGCTGCTTCCCGCCGGACGGACAGATAAGTTGATATCCGCCCGCATGGAGCCTTCCTGCATTTTACAATCCGACACGCCCAGATATTGCAGGATCGATTTCAGTTTCTCCAGATACGCGATCGCCTCTTCCGCCGAACGCATATCCGGACGGCTGACGATCTCAATCAGCGGAACACCGCCGCGGTTGTAATCCACCAGGGAAACGTCATCCCATGGGTCATGAACCAATTTTCCTGCGTCTTCTTCCATGTGAATTTCCTGAATACCGATCTTCCGCCATCCTCCGGCAGCAGAAGGAATAGACAAATAGCCATCCCGACAGATCGGCGCGTAGAGCTGGGAAATTTGATAAGCCTTCGGCAGGTCCGGGTAAAAATAGTTTTTCCGGTCGAACTTACTGTACCGGGTAATCTTGCAGTGGGTAGCCAGTCCCGCCCGAATCGCGTACTCCACCACCGTTTTGTTCAAAACGGGAAGCATACCGGGCATGCCAAGACACACCGGGCAAAGATGCGTATTGGCTTCTCCGCCGAACCGCGTGGAACAAGAACAAAAAATTTTCGTTGCCGTTGCCAATTCCACATGGGTTTCCAAACCAATAACGGTCTCATAGGTAATCATTGCGCATTTCCCCTTTCCTGATAGGCGGAAGCCGCTCGGACGATGGCCGCTTCCCCGAAGGGCCGCCCGATCAGCTGCATTCCCACAGGCAAACCGGAGCGGTCTTTACCGCAGGGAATCGACAGCCCCGGCAAGCCGGCCAGGTTGACGGACACAGTATAAATATCGCTCAAATACATCTTCAAAGGATCCTGCAGGCTGGTCCCAATGGGACAAGCCGTGGTGGTGGTCGTGGGACCAACCAGCAGGTCAAATTGTTGGAAAGCATCGTCGAATGCTTGTTTGATCAAGCGTTTCGCCTTCAGCGCTTTCAAATAGTAAGCATCGTAATAGCCGGAACTCAGCAAAAACGAGCCTAGCATAATCCGCCTTTTTACCTCCGTTCCAAACAGTTCGGTTCGGGTATTTTTGTACAGGGATTGCAGATCGTCATACTGCTCCGCCCGTGTGCTGTATTTCACGCCATCGTAACGGGACAGATTGGAACTGGCTTCCGCACAGGAAAGAATGTAATAAGTAGGAATCGCATAATCCAGCAAGGATAGGGAGAATTCGCTAACCTGAGCCCCCAGCGCCTTCAGCTGTTCCACACCTTCCAGAACAAGCTTTTTGATATCCGGATCCAGCCCTTCCCCAAAGTAATCCACCGGCAAACCGATCCGCATTCCTTTCAAATCCTTGCGAAAACAGTCGTCGAACCGGAAGGCTTCTCTGGGCATAGAGGTGGAATCCCGCCGGTCGTGACCGGATATCAGGGAAAGCAGCAGCGCACAATCTTCCGCGTCCTTTCCAATAACACCGATTTGATCCAGAGAAGAAGCATAGGCCACAAGGCCATACCGGGAAACCGCTCCATAGGTCGGCTTGATTCCCGTTACACCACAGTAGGAGCATGGCTGACGGATGGAACCGCCCGTATCGCTGCCCAACGCGATCAGCGCCTCATCAGCCGCTACCGCCGCAGCGCTGCT
>PPYF01064984.1_pt1 | contig 46558 bp, 46 predicted proteins | sample 1559871 | NCBI WGS metagenome assembly PPYF01 (sample SAMN08240021, study PRJNA423297) | Human gut metagenome, whole genome shotgun sequencing project.
GGACTTATGAACATACAAGATAATACAAATACTTGAATATCAGCATCTTATCTTTATCCAACAGAACTGCGGATGAACCTAAAAGGTCGTGTTTTACAACGCGAAAGACCATGTTTTGGAGCGCGATTCACGGTCTTTTGCAAAGCAAAAAGCCACATATCGGAAACATGCTGATTTACAACAACTTGCGCATTGGCCTGCATAACTGCAAAAAAGAGCAGGAACCTGATGGCAAAACATGTCAGCCAAATGTATTTTAAGTCATAAAATCCACGATTATCCTTGTACGTCTGTTTTTTTATATTACCTTTGCAAATTGATTATTAATCGTGGAAGAATACACCTGCAACCATGACAAGCAGGACGTTTTTCCGTAAATATTAATGACACAAGTACAGATTATGAAGAAAAAACTTTTTTCAACACCAGCCATACTGCTGGCGGCTGCAATATTTACCGCCTCTTGCGGCGGAAGCACAGGCAAAGGAGGAAAAGCCAACGACAGTCTTACGTTCGACAGCATAAAGGTTGACTCTACCCTGTCTCTAACCGAAGACACGGCCGGCCCGAGATGTCATGTCAGCCTGTGCCTGACATACGCAAAGGGGAAAAACGCTGAATTTATAAACGACTCGATTATACGCTCCGGCATACTTAGTCCGGACTATTTTTCCATTACATCGGAAAAGATTAGCCCCGAAATGGCCGTCGATTCGTTCGTCAAAAGATATCTCGCCGAATACAAGCAGGACTACGGTGAAATGTACAAGGCCGTAGGCGGCGGAGCATCGTTCAATTGCGACTATATCGTGAAGACATACGTCCTTGACGACAACGACAAATACTTTACTTACATAGCCAACGTATATACATACGGCGGCGGCGCTCACGGCAACTCTGTTGTCATAGCAAGGAACATCGACACTGCCACAGGCAAAATCGTATCATTAAAAGACTTGTTCGTTCCCGGATATGACAAGGAATTGACCGATTTGATAGTAAAGGCTTTGTGCGACAAATACGACGTCAACGGCATTGAAGGCCTGCGTGAAAAGACAATATTCTATGGCATCGATGCCTACACGCCAGACAACTTCATCATTGAAAAAGACGGCATTACCTTCATCTATTCCTCTGACGAGATTGCCTGCCACGCGGAAGGTGAAATAAGGGTGTCCGTAAAAAACGGAGACTTGGAACGCCTGCTGAAGAAATAGCATAAGTACAGCCTATTGCGGGCAGGCAAACTGTAAGCAAGCGATGTTTTTTCCATGTCTCACCGCATCATTTCCCGCTCATAATTTGCCTGCCAGCAACAGATTGCCGAGAACTGACATATTTGCATGTTTTCCACATCCAGTTATAATCACGTATGGACATAATATTAAAATATTTCCCCGACATTACGGAAAGCCAACGCGCCCAATTTGCTGCGCTTGACGAATTGTATCATGAATGGAACAGCAAGATTAACGTTGTATCGAGAAAAGACATTGACGCCCTTTACGAACATCACGTGCTCCATTCACTTGCAATAGCCAAAACTATAAAGTTCAGACCTGGAACAAAAGTCCTCGACCTCGGCACCGGGGGTGGATTTCCCGGCATACCACTTGCCATAATGTTTCCTGATACACACTTCAAACTGATTGACGGCACCGGGAAAAAAATACTCGTGGTGCAGGAAGTGGCAAAGGCCATAGGTTTGAAAAACTGCGAAGCCGAACACTTGAGGGGCGAAAACGAGGCTGGCAAATATGACTTTGTTGTAAGCAGAGCCGTAATGCCGTTGCCCGACCTTACCAAACTTATAAAGAAGAACATAAGCAAGACGCAACGGAACTCGTTGCCCAACGGCCTGTTATGCCTGAAAGGAGGCAGTATAGACATGGAAATCAAGCAATTCAAGCACATCATTGACATAACAGAGCTTAGCCAAATATTCAGCGAAGAGTGGTTCAAACAAAAATATTTGATTTATTTGCCACTTTGAACATACATATAATAACAACGGTAAAAAGAAACTTCAGCGATATGAAAATCCAACGGTTCGTCTGCAACATGTTCCAAGAGAACTGCTATATAGTCAGCGACGAAACTGGCGAATGCGTAATAATCGACTGTGGTGCTTTTTTCGATGAAGAGAAAAAAGCCATTGCCGATTATGTAAGTGATAACAATTTGACTCCCAAGCACCTGCTTTGTACGCACGGACACATAGACCACAACTTCGGCGACAAGTTCATTCTTGACACGTTCGGCCTGCATCCGGAAGTATGCAAAGCCGACCAACCTCTGATGGACAGGCTTGGAGAGCAGGCCAAGGCATTCATCGGTGTTGACTGCGGAAATGACTTTCCAAAAGTTGGAAAGCACATCGGCAACGGGGAAAAAATTACTTTCGGCAACCATACTTTCAGCATTATAGGCACCCCCGGACATACTCCCGGCTCCGTTTTCTTTTATTGTAAAGAAGAAAAGCTTGCTTTCTCCGGCGACACATTGTTCCAGATGAGCATCGGGCGCACCGACCTTGAACTCGGCAATTTCGACAATATAATGCAAAGCCTGCAGCACATCGCGCAAACACTTCCCGCCGACACGGTAATACTTCCGGGTCACGGAGGGCGCACTACGATGAAAGACGAGATGGCTAACAATCCGTACCTCAACACCAACTGGTAATCCAATGACCGAGAAAATAATAATGGGCATCGACCCCGGCACCAATGTCATGGGCTACGGGCTGCTGAAAGTGCGCGGCAACAAGGCATCAATGATGGCTATGGGGGTCATAGACATGCGGAAGATACACGACCCATACCTCCGGCTGGGACGTATCTTCGAGCGTGTAACCGGCCTCATTGATGAGTTTTTGCCTGATGAAATGGCAATAGAAGCACCTTTTTTCGGCAAGAACATACAGTCGATGCTCAAGCTCGGACGCGCACAAGGCGTGGCCATTGCTGCCGCAATACACCACGATGTGCCAATACACGAATATGCTCCGATGAAAATCAAGCTGGCGATAACCGGCCAGGGACTCGCCTCGAAAGAACAGGTTGCAGGGATGCTGCAACGTTTGCTCAACATAAGCGACGAAGACATAAACCCGTTCATGGATGCAACCGACGCACTTGCGGCGGCATACTGCCACTTCATGCAGGCCGGAACGCCTGCCACTGACAAGAAATACGGCAGCTGGAAAGACTTTGCCAACAGGAACAAGGACAGGATAAGATGCAACGGGGTATAAGAACAAGGCACAGACCAAGCCTCTCACGAAATGAGTGAAACCGTACAGACAATAATTGTAATTGCTGCTATCATCTGCGCAATAGCCTACGCTTCAAAGCGCATATACAAGGCTTTGACTGATAGCAGAGATGCGTGCGGCGGCTGTCCGCTAAAGGACGCTTGCCTAAAAGACAAGAGAAAACGCAACAAGTGTACACCTCCGCAATAACCATTACGTTTCAGACGCATTCCCAAAGGCCGTCTTTTACGCTGTAAAAGACGGCAAAATACAATGCAAAAGGTGGCCTTTCACATCACAAAAGGCCACCTTTTGCGAAACAAGGGGAAATGTATCACTCTTCAGTTCGGTACAATATCTTTTACCAAACTTGATAATCTACTGTGCATCAAGGTTTTAAGTTGCAACAGGATTTACGCCTATCATTCAACCTTCATCTACCACCGTAAACCTTGCAAACTTCACCAACAGCTGCTTTACGCCGGCGTTCTCAAACTGCACAGTCGCCTTCATATTCTCTCCCGAGCCTTCAAGTCTTACCACTTTGCCTATTCCGAAACGCTCGTGTTCAATCACGCAGTTCTCTTTCAAACCACCAACTGCAGCCATACTGCCATCATTAACCGAACCTGCACGACGGTTCTGCATCGAAGCAACGGCACGAAGCCGCTGAAAACCTGGCGAAAAGGTATCTGACACAGGCGGTTCTTCACGGTGAACTGCCACCCTCGGCTTAGGGTCAGCCCTGAACTGCGATGCCACGGGACGGCTGTTCTGCCAGCGGTTAGACGGATTGAGCGACGGGAAAGAATGTCCGCCAAAACTAAAAAGTCCCCCCGCGCCGCCATCAACTTTCAACAGGTCAGGAGCGATGTCACGCAGAAATCGGCTCGGAGCCTCGCTCTCCATCCGACCGTAGCGGTAGCGGCTCTTGGCGTATGTAAGTATGCAATGGCGCTCGGCACGTGTTATTGCCACATAAAGCAAGCGCCTTTCTTCCTCAATTTCACGCCTGCTATTAAGCGACATAAGGCTCGGAAATATGTTTTCTTCCAGTCCTACAACAAAAACCGTCGGAAATTCAAGTCCCTTTGCACTGTGAACCGTCATCAATGAAACACGGCTCGCACTGTCATCCGCCGTCTCGCTCTCAATGTCTGTCTGCAAGGATACTTCTTTAAGAAAGTCAACAAGTCCAGTTTCATTCTCAAATCCTTCCTCCTTACGGCTTTCAACAAACTCCTGCATACTACCAAGAAGTTCCTCAAGATTTTCCTGACGCGACAGATTCTCCGGTGACCTGTCAGCATAAAGGTCAGCCGATATTCCGCTGGATTTCACCAGTTCAAAGCCTAAGGTGTACGCATCAACGGTAACAAGCTTGTCAATAAATTCCAATATAAGTTCCTTGAAACCGTCAATCTTGACCATCGTAGCCTTACTTACCGACAATCCGTAGCGGTCAGGTTCACAAATAACCCTCCAAAGACTTACCCCGGCTACCGATGCAAGCCCTGATATCTTATCTACAGTTGTGCCGCCAATTCCCCGTTTCGGATAATTGACAATACGTTTAAACGCTTCTTCGTCGTCAGGGTTCACAACCATGCGGAAATAAGCAATGACATCTTTAATCTCCTTACGCTGATAAAAGCTCAATCCGCCGTAAACTTTATAAGGTATGGCGGCCTTCCGCATTGCCTCTTCAAAACTGCGGCTCTGCGAATTGGTACGGTATAACACAGCGAAATCGGCATACTCACAACGCTCTTCACGACGTATGCGCTTTATCTCATTACAAACAATCAAAGCCTCTTCCCTGTCGCTGTACGCTTCTTTCAGCATAATCCGCTCGCCTTCATCATTACGGCTGTAGACATCCTTGGGTATCTGCCTCTCATTATGGCGTATCAGACTGTTGGCTGCCTTGACTATCCGCTGCGTGCTACGGTAATTCTGTTCAAGCTTGAACAATTGCGTACCTTTGAATTGTTCTGTAAAATCAAGTATGTTGTCAATGTTTGCGCCACGGAAAGCATAAATGCTTTGGGCGTCGTCACCGACAGCACAAACGTGCAGATGCTCCTTTGATAACTGCCATACAATCTTCTGCTGCACGGAATTTGTATCTTGATACTCGTCTACAAGGATGTACTTGAACTTTTCAGCATATTTCAGACGGATGTCATCATGTTCATTGAATAGGGTGAATGTATTTGTCAACAGGTCGTCAAAGTCCATGGCATTAGCCATCCTACACCTTTCACAATATACCGAATAGATACTGCTTATTGCCGGAACGCGTTGTTCACGGTCACGTTCCAGCAGATTTCGGTTCATCGCATAGTCCTGTGGCAACACAAGATGGTTCTTAGCCATACTTATACGGGAACTTACCGACGCAGGCTTATAAAGCTTGTCGTCAAGCTGCATTTCCTTAATGATTGTCTTGATGAGGCTCCGTGAGTCACTTTCGTCATAAATGGTATAGTTCGGAGCATAGCCAAGTGAAGCGGCTTCAACACGCAATATGCGCGAAAACACGCTGTGGAAAGTGCCCATATTAAGGCTGCGAGCCATGTCATTGCCTACCAATGCGCCGATACGTTGCTTCATTTCGTTGGCTGCCTTGTTAGTAAATGTAAGGGCGAGTATGTTCCACGGCCTCATGCCTTGGCTCAACAGGTAAGCTATCTTGTATGTAAGCACACGCGTCTTGCCCGACCCTGCACCGGCAATAACTAATGAAGGGCCGTCGCAATACTCGACGGCCTTGCGTTGGCTCTCATTCAAATCATCAAGAAAACTCATTTCTACATTCTTAAAATCATGAAATCAAAGTAGTTAGATGGAGTTGAAACAGTTATAGACAGATACTTCTCCGACTAAAATATCAAGGAAAGATGCAGTCCTTAACCGCTTCAATTCCCTATAACCACTTTAACTATTTGTCTTTACTATACACTCCCCCGGAAGACGTTTTCGGGTCGTAATCCTCTCCTTCAGCCGGAAACGACGGTATGAACTTCATCTGCCGCTCTATCTGCCGCCTGCGTTTCAGCATATATGCACTGGGATTTTTTGAACTGAACTTCAACGGATTGGGCAACGTTGCGGCTATCTGCGCACATTCACTCCTGAACAATTCGGCGGCATCTTTGTTGAAGTTGTCTTGCGCCACGGCCTGCACGCCATATATTCCGGGTCCCATTTCAATTGAATTAAGATATACTTCCATGATGCGCTGCTTGCTCCACATGAACTCTATGAGCACAGTGAAATAAGCCTCAAGCCCCTTGCGCACCCACGAACGGCCGGGCCAAAGAAACACGTTTTTGGCCGTCTGCTGTGATATCGTGCTGCCTCCTCGGATTTTTCCACCTTTAAGATTGCTCCTGGCCGCCTTTTCTATCGCATCATAATCGAACCCATGATGCAACAGGAAACGCTGGTCTTCGCTCGCCATCACCGCAACCGGCATGTGGCGGGATATTCTTTCCATCGGCACCCACTCATGATGGAGTTTCACACTTTCACCGCGGCCCATCTGCTCGAAGCAGCGGATGAACATCAACGGAGTGAAATATACAGGGACGAAGCGCAACGCCACAACGGCAAGTATGGTAGAGCCGAAGAAGAACACAAGCGCCCACCGCAATATGCGGCTGAATATTTTAAGTCGTAACATACTATTCGGGAAATTAAGAGTCAAGAATTAAGAGTTGGGAAAATATGTCACTGTTGTTTGCACAGCCTGCAGCAACAACATATTTTCCCAACTCTTAATTCTTGACTCTTAACTCATTAAGCTTACTGCAGCGTTCCGTTATTTGCCGCGTCAATCATTTCCTGGCTTGCATAGAGGTACACTTCTACACGGCGGTTCTGCTCACGGCCTGCCTCCGTACTGTTATCGGCTACGGGATTTGATTCGCCAAGTCCTTCTACAGCGGCAATCTGGTCAGCTGCCACGCCACATGCCATCAGGTAAGAAGCCACACTCTGCGCCCTCGCCTGCGACAAGTCGATGTTCTTCTGCACGCTTTGCTCGGCCGTAGAGTTTTTCCATCCCTGATTGTCCGTATATCCGTAAACGTTGACATCTATGCTTGCATTCTTTTTCAATACATTGTTCGCGAATTTGCTCAATGAAGATTTTGCCGACGAATTCAGGCTCGAACTGCTTGTTGCAAACAACAATCCCGAATCGAATGTCACCTTGACGGCCTTCAATCCGTTCTTGTCGGTCACTTCTTCTACTGTCGCAGCCTCGGCAAGCTGTGCTTCCGTTTCAGCTTTCACCTTATCCATGTGACGGCCGATAAGCGCTCCCGTTCCGGCTCCGACCGCAGCTCCGACTGCAGCTCCAACCGCAGTGTTGCCTGCTATCTTGCCTATGATTCCTCCTACAAACGTACCTGCGCCGGTGCCGATGAGCGCGCCGGTGCCTGTCTTGGTGCTGCAACTCAATACCAAAGCCGCACACAATCCAAGTGTTATAAACTTTAACTTCTTCATAATCCTATTTGGTTTTAATGATTTTACAACTACAAAATTACAACTTTTCCAGAACTTACCAGCAAAACATAAGATTGTTTTACATAAAAAATCTTATAATACGGCATTACACGACTGTTTTCCCGAACTACAGAACAATGCCTGGCGCATATCAGAGACGCCATGACTCACCGGCAGTCACTTTGACGCACAAAACGACATACTAATGACACATTGATTTTCAATGACGCTGCACAGCCGCGTCATTGAAAAATAAAAGTCTGACGGACGGAAATATCGCCAAAAACAACGTGCAAGCGTAACAACCTTACATACAAGGAGTTAAGTCAAAACGGCAGCAACATGTGCATAAAATGCGGTGTCTATGAATGGCAAAGACCGTCAATACAGGTAGGAAAAGACACCACTTCACCACATTTGGAGCATCTTTTTGACAAGAAATGACGGCGTTTTATTTTGCAATTTGCCATGTTTTGCTTTGTAAAAGGCAATGTCTTACCATGCAAAAGAGCGTCAACGGCATCGGACGCAGCCTTATACCAGCCCCTGAAAATCTTATTCCGCAAATATTGGCGTACATTTTTCGGATGACACTTTGTCATGCTACCAACATTTTTTGTTTACTTTTGCAAAGCGCATACATATATGACACGGCAACATATCCACACAATCCGAAAGACCGAAAAAATAGTTAATTTGCACATTGGCACAATGTTTGTATAAATAAATGTGTACCTTTGCAGGGACAAGACATTATAATTTTAACAATTAGGAGAGTTAAATGACAAGTCAATTTTCACCGAAAGTATCGCAAATACTGGCTTTCAGCCGCGAAGAAGCGGCCCGGCTGGCCAGCAGGTCGGTAGGCCCGGAGCATCTGTTGTTAGGCATGCTGCGCGACAAGACCGGCCCCGTACACGAGCTGTTCGTAAAATCAGACATCAATTTCCAGACAATAAAAGAAGAATTGGAGCAGAAAGTGCACGAAGAGGACTTCGCGCAGCCACTCCGCACACATGAACTCGTGCTGAACGAAAAGGCCAGCAACATACTTAAACTGGCCGTACTCGAAGCACGCATACAGGCTACGCAGATGGTTGACGAGCAGCACCTGCTGCTCGCTATACTGCACGACCACGTGGACAACGGGGCTAAAGAAGTGCTTGAATTTAACAATATGAACTACGAAGACGCACTGACATATTTCCGCCAAAAGGCAAACAGCGTAAGTGACGGCATAAGCATGCCCGACAAGGAAGAAGACGAGGACGACGGAATGCTTAGCATAAACGGTAACAACTCGCAGAAGTCACGCCCTACGGGCACAACCACGACACAGCGGCCTACGGGAAAGACCCCCGTGCTTGACAACTTCGGCTCTGACCTGACAAAGGCCGCCGCCGAAGGAAAGCTCGACCCTGTGGTTGGCCGTGAACGCGAAATACAGCGCGTTACAGAGATATTGTGCCGCCGCAAAAAGAACAATCCTATTCTTATAGGTGAACCCGGTGTCGGCAAAAGTGCCATTGTAGAAGGCTTGGCGCAAATGATATGCAAGCACCACACGTCGCCCGTGCTGTTCAACAAGCGCATCATAAGCCTTGACATGGCAGCAGTAGTGGCCGGAACAAAATACCGCGGACAGTTCGAGGAGCGCATACGCGCCCTAATCAAGGAAATAGAACAAAACCCGGACGTGGTGATTTTCATCGACGAAATCCACACGCTGATAGGCGCAGGCTCAACACCCGGCTCTATGGACGCGGCCAACATACTGAAACCGGCACTGGCACGTGGCACGATACAGTGCATCGGCGCCACAACGCTTGACGAATACCGCAACTCCATAGAAAAGGACGGCGCACTGGAACGGCGTTTCCAGAAAGTGATAATCGAGCCTACCACAGCCGAAGAAACCGTCGAAATACTAAATAATATAAAAGAAAGATACGAATATCACCACCACGTATCTTACTCTGACGATGCCATTATGGCGTGTGTCAAACTGACAGACAGGTATGTCACGGACAGGGCATTCCCTGACAAAGCCATAGATGCGATGGACGAAGTCGGCGCGCGCGTACACCTGCAACACGCGCAGATGCCGCCCGAAATAGGCGAAAAAGAGAAGGAAATAAGTTATGTGAAGGAGAAGAAGCAGGCCGCAGTGCGCAACCAGAACTTTGAACTGGCTGCAAGTTACCGCGACAAGCAGACCGAACTTGAGGCTGAATTGCAGGAACTTCAGGACAAATGGGCTAACAACGAAATAGGCAAACGTGACATAATAACCGAAAAGGACGTGGCCGACGTTGTATCGATGATAACCGGCGTGCCTGTACAGCGCATGGCGGAGGCTGAAGGTGTGCGCCTGAAAAACATGGGTGCGGAACTAAAGAAGGCCGTAATCGCACAAGACAAAGCCATAGAGAAAATGGTGAAAGCAATACAGCGCAACCGCGTCGGACTGAAAGAGCCGAACCATCCCATCGGCGCGTTCATGTTCCTTGGCCCTACCGGTGTGGGCAAGACATATCTTGCAAAGAAGCTGGCAGAATACATGTTCGGCAGCAGCGACGCCCTTATCCGCATTGACATGAGCGAATACAGCGAGAGCTTCAACACATCGCGCCTTATAGGAGCGCCTCCGGGATACGTAGGTTACGAGGAGGGAGGCCAGCTTACAGAACGTGTGCGCCGCCACCCCTACTCCATCGTGCTGCTCGACGAAATCGAGAAGGCTCACGGCAACGTGTTCAACATGCTGCTGCAAGTGCTCGATGAAGGCCGTCTTACCGACGGAAACGGACGCCTTATTGACTTCCGTAACACGGTAATAATAATGACCAGCAATGCCGGTACACGCCAATTGAAGGAGTTTGGACGTGGAGTCGGCTTCACCGCAGGAGGAAGTATGGGGCTAAGCCTGAACGAAAGCGACAAGGAATATGCGCGCAGCATTATACAAAAGAGCCTGAGCAAACAGTTCAGCCCTGAGTTCCTGAACCGTCTTGACGAAATAATAACCTTCGACCAGCTCGACCTCGACGCAATAAAGCAAATCATCGACATCGAACTTCGCGGCCTTATAAACCGCGTAAACGAACTTGGCTACAAACTCGAGATAACCGACAAGGCTAAGGAGTTTGTCGCAACAAAGGGCTATGACGTACAATTCGGCGCACGTCCGCTGAAGCGCGCCATCCAGACTTACATCGAAGACGGCGTATGTGAACTGCTGCTTGACGGCAAACTGACCACCGGCGACACCATCGCAGCAGACAAGAGCACAGACAAGGAAGAGCTGACATTCACCCAGATACAAGCTTCAATACAAGAAGAAAGTCGACTAGAAATCAGTGAATGACACACAGGCACAGGCCGCAAAACAACAATACCTACCGCAGGCAGGAATGATTGTATGTCATTCCTGCCTGCGGCCTTTTTAGTTTAAGCCTCAGACTGCCATAACACTAAATGCCACATAATAAATTTATCAACGTTAATAGTGGTTTTCTGTAAAAGTTTCAGTATATTTGCAAAACTGAAGAAACGATTAAACAGTATCACCCTTAAAATTGAAATAGAAGAAACAGACATAAGAAACAACAAAGATAATGGTGCGTGCAATATTGCATTACTAATGCACCAACAAGAAGTCATATTATAAAAAAAATACAGACATTGGGCTTTTGGCTCTTGTTCTCCTATCATGTGAATACCGCCAAACATTCACCACTTAATCCGAGGACAAGCAGACTGAAGGTTCACGCCCTGTTAGGCGTGGACTATTCTATGCTTGCAGGATTAAAGGTCACTTGGCGGTAACCGACATGATAAGGCAAGCAAAAGAATGGTTAACGCCTATTTTCGTACTTATAAAGCCTTTGTTACATGAAAAAGACAAACAAGCGCATCACTCCCGAACTGATAACCGAACTGTCACGATGCGAAATTTTCGTATTCGGAAGTAATCTTGAAGGGCAACACCATGGTGGCGCAGCACGCACAGCTTACGAGAAATTCGGCGCGGAATGGGGAGTTGGCGACGGCCCCACAGGGCGGTGTTACGCCATACCGACAATGTTCAAGGACATAGAAGACATAAGACCTTACGCAGAAAAATTTATCGATTACGCAAAAGCGCATCCGCAAAACAGGTTTTTACTGACACGTGTTGGCTGCGGAATTGCCGGCTTTAACGACATAGACATGGCTCAACTGTTCCAAGACTGCATGGAAGTTCCAAACATAACGCATCCAAAAGAGTGGCTGGCAGGGATGCTGATTGACGTTACGCTCGGTCTGAAAATACCCCAAGGCAGGGATGAAGCACCAAAAGTGATAACGGATGACACGTTGGAACAGCTCTGCCGCAAGTACCAATACCAGATTGGAGCAGGAATAAACAATCTTGTGCCGCGTGTAAAAGTGAGGTATGTCTTAGACCGAAACAAGTTCGGATACGCCTATCTCGGCGACTTCTTTTTCCACAACGGAAAGTTCTTCGTGTGGGACACTGACGACAAATGGGCAGGCGAGCACGACCAAAAGGCCGTACTCGACACGTTCAGCGACGAGTGCTTGGGCCGCGGCTATGCCCACAAGGCAATCTTTGCAGGAGTGCAAACAGGCTACAAAGACAGCGAAGGCAGCTTCATTTACACGGGTGACGTAATATGTGTGAAAGATAAAGACGGCGGTCAACCTTACAATATCGCCCTCGGAACAATTGGTTTTGGCGAACAAGGTGGCGAATACGCTTTCATGCTTGACAACCATTCACTGTACCTCAAAGAATGTTTCCGTCAGGAAATGAAGCTGACAAGAGTCGGCACCGTATTCTTCCAGCTGGACAATAACGCGCCCCAGGAAACCGTAGCCCGGCGCGCCAGCTCGTTCAACATGAGCCGCACAGAAGAAGACATCGTGCTTATGGCAAGATATACACCCAACTTTGACAAAGAAGAATGGAAATACAAGGCACTTGAATTAATCGGTGCAGAGTTTAACTGGAATAAATAAAAACTATGAAACAAGTAAAAAACAACCAGGACGCCAAGGCGCGCATAGGCGCAATTGGCGAAAATTTAGTCGTTGCAAAGCTGATGCAACAAGGCTGGGATGCTTTCAATGCCAACTGTACAATCAAGAATTACAAGTCTATTGACATCATTTGCCTCAATAGCGACCTACGCGAAGAAGGAAAATTAAGCTGGAAGCCAAAAACAGCTTTGGTACAAGTAAAAACCAGCTGCCAAAAGAATATACCTGTTGGCTTTTCAATTGAGCAAAGCCAAGATATTGAATATTTGGAAAACAATGTGAAAGGGCCTTATGTATTTATACACATGCAAGAAAAAGACAAGGAAATTTCATTCCGCTATTTCATTATTTCACGTAAAAACTTCATTAAACTTGTGTACGAATTGCACCATTGGTACATACATGACTACAAAAGGGAAAAGTCTTTAGTGATGTCAGCTCCAGCCGGACTTTCAATAAAGCATCTCATGGGAGAAGACGAAAAGGAGACTTCGAAACACAAAGCTTTCCACAATCCTCTTAACGGTGTTTCGTGCGAAGACTGCTGGGAAAACATCTGGAAGGAATAAACGACAAGGGTTTGGGCTAAAACAAACAGTTTAAACCGAACCCTACCTGACACTTCAAACGTTGTCATTATCTTGCCGTTATGTGGAAACAGCCCTGCTTCACCTCATACTTTACGTAGCAACGATTAGCCTCGCGCATATCACGCAGCACTTCACTAAGCACCCATTTCAGTGTGTCGTTACGGACAGCACGGCGAGGACGGCCTTCAGATGGACTGACGGTCTTATAGCGATTGTAACAGATGTCGAACGTTGTGCCATAAAGATGGCATGAGTTTTCGGTAGCGTTGGCATTATATCCACGAAGTTTCTCCACGTCATTACGGGTGCGAAGCACGCTCGTAACTATTATCTGATGAAGCGGAATGCCCTTTATTTGAAGACTGTCGTAATACGCCCGGCCTATGTCGTTCAACAATACGGCCGCACGCGGAACAAGATATGGAATGCTGCTTTTCAACGGGTCGACATGAAAATAGGGACTGGCACCGACAAAAACCAGGTCTTTCTTGCGGCGCTCCGCCTCGTCACGGTCACTGACAGGCTTCACTCCATGAGAATTTGCGGCAACTAACTGCACGTCGTTATTATCAGGGAAAGTGCGGCTGAATCCTGGTACACTGTTTATCTTATGTTTTATAATACGCCCCTTATCGTCAAAAAATGAGGTCAAAGGAAGAATGTCAGATACTGGTGATTGCGGCATCAGATGTTTGCTTACAGTATCTATTTTATTTTCCGTTACAACGTCAGCTGAAGAAACATGCTTTTCCTTTGCCAATCCGACATCTTTCCTGTCATTTGCTACAGATGGAAATATAAGCCTGACAAAAGCCAATATCAATACTATTACCGAAAAACCGGCCAAATATCTGTTTTTTGTTATTCTGTATTTGTTACGGAGAAACATCGCTTTAAATGTGTTTGGCGACTACGGCAAACACTTTGACTTTTATTCAAAAAGTGTTGCCATGTCACATATTGACTGCAAAGATAAGCGTTTTTCACCTCGAATAAGATTATTACGGCCTAAAAATTAGCAAAAATATGTCTTTTCAACATCTTGAAACTAAAAAGCCCCTACCTCAAAAGAGATAGGGGCTTTGTCTTAGATATACAGCCCGTCATTCAGTTTTTACTGATTCGCTTGCCTCTGTTTTTGTTGCAGCAGATTTAGCCGCAGGTTTCTTTGTAGCGGCCTTGGCTTTTCCAACTTTGGCTTTAAGCTTTATTTCTGCAGCCTGCATCTTCTCTACCTTGGCTTTCAGGCGGACAATTTCCTTATCCTTCATCTCAATCTCGTCACCCTGATTCTTAATCGTTGTAAGCAATGAGTTAAGCTCATCGTTATCAATATCTTCAGGATACAACGAATTGACACGGTTAATGAAATCGCCGAGAATATTCATATAATTTGTAAACGCATCAAACGGTGAACTATAAATGCCCCGGTCAAGGCCGACATTTGACGGCTTCGTCGTCATGAAGCGGAAATTATTGCTTGCCTGCAAATAGTCCCAATCCTGGTTTATCCTCGGGTCATTGGCTATCCTTACACGGTCAGCCACACTATAAAGCTTGTTAAAAGTTTCACGCTGCATTGGATTGCCAAGCCAGCAGCTAACGTCACGTTCCTCATCAACCCACGACAAAGTGTCTGGCACATCAAGATTTCCAACGCTGTTCATCTTCAGGCAAATTTCAGTTGGCGTTGAGAACGTGATGCCTTTTTCTTTAGCATACATTGGCAAAGCCTTGATAAATTCAAGAATATTTGAAGACAAGGGCTGTGCTATGCCAAGTGCCGAGAGTTCCATAAATATGTTTATAACCTGCTCATTATCAGGCAAAGACGCTATTCGGTTAATGTAATTGTCTGCAAACAACGGGTATCCATCCCATTCTGTATTGTTGAAGCGCAAACTGATATCGTCACTAAGGTCAACATCACGGAGCAAAAGCTTGAGATTAGGAGCAATGGCACAATTATAAACATAATGCGGAGACTTCCATCCCAGAACGTGTTTCGCTCCTTCTGTCAGCATGCCCTTGAAGCCCATGGCTGCGGCCTGGCCGCCAATATCATCGCTATAGATAAGCGACGAGTTTCTCAGCACTGTAGGTTTCTTTCCGAAATACTCTTGCATCTTTGCTGCTTGTTTCTTAACATCGGCAGCAAAAGCCTCCTCATTGACAAGCGAAGACAATCCGTGAGAATACGGTTCCGCCAAAAACTCGACACATCCAGTCTCGTTAAGTTCCTGAAGTTTGGTTATCACTTGCGGTGCATGCATCTCCAACTGCTCCAGACCTACACCGGAAATGGAAAATGCGACCTTAAAATACTTGCCATTACTCTTTATCATTTCAAGGAATGTCTCCAAAGCCGGCATATACGAACGCTCGGCAATATCACTGATGCTACGTTCATTCTCGTAGTCATCATAATAATAATGGTCAGTACCTATGTCAAAGAAACGATAGCGTTTGAGATGTATTATTTGGTGAATCTCAAAATATAAGCATATTGTTTTCATTGTAGTATTTCTTATTTTGGTTAATTAGTTGATTTCAGTTATTTATCCCTAAGCCCAAGTGTACGCTCATAAAGTTCACGTATCCATAAGCCGACTTTCTCCCATGTGATTTGGTCAACCTCATGCTTTCCTTCTGTCTGCAAATAATCGAACAGGCTGTCGTTATGGCATATTGAATAAATCGCATCCGCCAAAGCATGAATATCCCAATAATCCACTTTTATACAATTTGTCAGGATTTCAGCACATCCGCTTTGCTTTGATATGATTGTCGGCGTACCGCATTGCATGGCTTCCAATGGAGAAATTCCAAAAGGCTCACTTACTGAAGGCATTACATACACATCCGAGTCTTTAAGACACTCGTACACTTGCTTGCCACGCATGAAACCTGGGAAATGGAAGCGGTCGGCTATACCGCGCTCTGCAGCAAGATAAATCATCGCATCCATCATATCGCCACTTCCTGCCATGCAAAAACGTACATTGCGTGTACGATGAAGAACCATATTGGCCGCCTCAACGAAATACTCCGGACCCTTTTGCATTGTTATACGCCCAAGGAATGTAACAACCTTTTCCTTATTCGTATGGTCCGGGCGAGGTATATCCTGCAATTCCTGACGCAGCGGATAAACAGCATTATGTACCGTAAAACACTTTCGTGGGTCTTGATGGTAATGATTGATAACTGTCTGACGGGTCAATTCGCTGACGCACATTATACAGTCGGCGTTGTCCATTCCATCTTTCTCTATTGCGTAAACCGTAGGATTAACATTTCCACGGCTGCGGTCAAAATCAGTAGCATGCACATGTATGCACAACGGCTTACCGCTCACTTTCTTTGCATGAATGCCTGCCGGATAAGTCAACCAGTCATGGGCGTGTATGATGTCAAACTCCTGCTGACGAGCCACAACACCTGCAACGATTGAATAATTGTTTATTTCACTATGCAGATTGTCCTGATATTTGCCTGAAAATTCTATGCAACCAAGGTCATTCACCAACATATAATTAAAGTCGGCATAGATATGGTCGCGCAAACTATAATACATTTCAGGCGACATAATATTGCCTATCCGGTCTTTTACATAATCATAATTGACATCTCGATAAACAATCGGTACGGCATTCATGGCTATTATGTTCATGAAACTCTTGTCCTCATCTCCAAAAGGTTTTGGCAGACAGAACGTTATCTCCAAGTCACCTTGTTCTGAAAGCCCTTTTGTTATGCCGTAACTGGCTGTGCCAAGGCCGCCAAGTATGTGAGGAGGAAACTCCCAACCAAACATTAAAACCTTCATATAGCTCCTCCTTTATTTAACGTAAGAATATTTTTCAAGTAAATTCAATGTCCTTAATATTTCCGCAACATTCATTGCAAATGATATTGCACCGCGTGCACGGAATGGAGGGTTCCCGTCAGACAGTTCTGGTATTGTACCAAGACAATTTATCAACATCTCGTCCTCATATCCTACCATCTGACGTTCAATAAAGCTTAAACGTGTGCGTTTATAAAGTTTCAGGCAAGCTTCCATATAGAAACCGCCAAGCCACGGCCACGCCGTACCCTGATGATAGGCATAATCACGCTGCGGCCCTACATACATAGGATTATATCCGCCGCTTTTGGGAGAAAGTGAACGAAGGCCTTTCGGAGTAAGAAGTTCGCGTGTACAAACGTCAAGAACACTCTTCTTCTGGTCTTGTGACAGCGGAGAATAATCAAATGCAACAGGGAATATCATATTTGGCCGCACGCTCCAATCCATCATGCTTCCGTCTACATAATCAAACAGATAACCGTAATCGTTAAGGAAAGTCGTAACAAATGACTGTTTGCATAATTCAGCCCATTTCTCCCACTCCTCAACTTTTACCTTGTCATCCTTCAAAGCCGCCAGCTTCGCGCCGAACTTGAGGGCATTATACCACAAGGCATTAAACTCTACAATATATCCTGTCCTTGGCACTACCGGCCGTCCATTTACAGTAGAATTCATCCACGTTACAGGATTGTCGCGGCCTTCTGTATAAATCAAGCCGTTTGCATCAAGACGGAGATTGGGGTGTTTTCCATCAATTATGTAACAAAGTATGTCCTTGACAAAGTTGCCATACATTTCCAGGCATTTGTTGTCGCCAACGAATTTCGCATACTGCTGGATTGCCCAAATAGCCCACAAGAACACGTCCGGTTGATTCATTTCCGTTATCTTCACTGTAAGCGGCTCGCCGTTCATGAACTCGCGTACGCCCCTTTCTGCGGTCTTCATTACAAGCTCGAAATAATCTTGCTCGTCAATAGCCAATGTCAAGCCAGGAAGCGATATGAAAGTATCACGCGCACGGGACTTGAACCACGGATAACCGGCAAGAATATAACGCTCGTCCTTTCCTGTCCTGTTATGGAACTGGTGCGCTGCATTTACGAGGCAATGGAAGAAATTGTCACGGGGTGCGCGGTCTTCAACTTCTTTCTCAAAAAGATGTTTCAGCGTATTTGTTTTAATACTTGAAGTTGACGCGGCAAAAACTATGCTCTCACCTTTCTTTATATGCATTTCAAAATATCCGGGAACATACAAATCTTCGCTTGATGCATATCCATACTCCTGTTCCTTAGGATATTCTATGCCTCTGTACCAGTCAGGCACAAAAACAAATTCGTTAGCCTTGCTGAACTGCATATATAAATCAGGATAACCGGCATACATACAGGTCTTGATACCGTTGTCTACCATATGGTATTCACGGCTCGCCGTCGCATTTTCATGCGTCACCTGCCTTACACTGCGGAATGCAAGAAACGGCCTGAATTTCAATATCGTCTCACTATGCGCGTCCACAAGCGTGTAACGTATCAGGATACGATTTTCATAATGCTGGAACACGACTTCCTTTTTCAGCAACACACCGCCGACACGGTAAACCATAGTAGGCACTTTGTCACAGTTGAACTCACGGATGTATTTGTGTCCTTTAGGGCTGTAATTGTTGCCCTGGTACTTGTGAAGTCCAAGATTGAACTCCGCGCCGTGCTGGACTACAGTGACATCCAAGGAAGAAAGCAACACGTGGTTGTCATCGTCCATCTCGGGAATAGGCACTACCAACAGGCCGTGGTATTTGCTTGTGTTGCAATCAACGACGGTCGAGCAGGCATAAGCTCCCGAACGGTTGGTACGCAACAACTCCCTTGGAAGCGATTCCTCCAAGTTTGTCATCAGAGCCCTTTCAAATTTAAGATAACTCATGGTATAATTTTAGAAGATTTAAAGTTTTCAAATATCAGAACAATCTGACATGCCAACATATATCAGCACGTCAACAAATGACCTTTCAAAGGTAATAAAATTATTCTTTATGGCAAAAAAATTATTCTTTTTTTTCGTTTTACGGCAAATTCAGTATAAGAAAAACATAAAAAAACAGCACTGACTCCAGTGCTGTCCACAAAAAGCTTGCCTTAAGCCGGTATGATAAAATTTATCACCTCTTGCTCCACCGTTATCTTATATGGCCCTACAGGTGTCTTTATCAACCGTCCGTCAACACTTACAAGTGCTTTCACGGCCTCGTTGACCGTTACCTCTGACGTGCGATATGGATGGACACTGCGGTGATTGAGGAATTTTCCCGTAAAAAGAAGGTAGAAGCCCTCAAACAGCTGGGTCATCTCGGGATGGTACACAACCGACACGTCAAGCAGTCCGTTATAAGGCACCGCGTTAGGCGTCTGCCCATAGCCCAACGCATTGCCAACACATACAGTCATGACCTTGCGGTTGATTACGTCTGAATTTATTTTCAGCGACATCTTATAGTCAAGCCTTTGGAAGACCATCAAAACCAACGAGCTTATGAACGACAATGTCCGCGACCCCAACAAACGGCGTGTACGCCTGCGAAGTTTCATAATTGCCGAAATAAGACCTATGTTTACACAATTAAGGAAATACCTGTGGCACTTATCTCCCTTGGCGTTGACATATCTGATACAGCCCAAATCTATTTTCCTTATGCGGCGTTCCTTCAGCCACCTTACCGTCTGCTCCAGCTCACCCTCCTTAACTCCCCAGTAACGGGCAAAGTCGTTCATTATGCCGTTGGGTATAAGCCCAAGGGCTATGGATTCACGTATTTCCTTTTTTGCAGACATGAGGCAGTTCACCGCATCATTCAGGGCGGAGTCCCCTCCGACGATTACAATGGTCTTATATCCATTGTCTATCAGCATATTGACAAGACGGACAACACCTTCCTGCCGTTCGCTTTGCACGAAGTCAAAGTCTACGTCGTTGGCTTTAAGACAGTTTTCTATCTTGCTCCAACGCTTTTTCGCTCCAGGCGCGCTGTGCTTCGGACAGTACAATATTCCCCAACGAGTGTTTGTCATTGTCATCTCACCTTTTTTATTATAACATATTATTGCCGTTCTCTTCCTTATAATATATTTCCTTGACACGCTTGACCTTCTCCTCCAAAGGCAGCATGGCATCAATCCAACTAATCTTGAAACCACGACGCTCCATTCCACGGAACCATGTCATCTGCCGTTTGGCGAACTGGTGTATGGCTATTTCCAATGAACGGAACATCTCTTCATACGTGTACTTGCCTGTTATGTACTCCGTCACAAACTTGTATTCAAGACCATAATACACAAGGTCTGCCGGAGATATGCCTTCAGCAAGCAAGCCCCTGACCTCATCAACCATACCGCTTTCAAGCCTTTGCCGCAAGCGTGCGCTTATCCTGCGCCTCCGCTCGTCCCTGTCAACAGCCACACCTATTACCACCGAACCGATTTCGGGAAAAGACTTCTCCTCATTCGGAGCGTGCTCCTTATAATAAGTCTCTATTTCAATGGCGCGGATGGCACGCTTTGCCGTATCAACATCAGTCGTGTTGTGCATTGCCGAACCGTTTTCCGCCTTCAACCTTTCAAGTATCCCGGTCAGTTCTTCCAATGTCTTGACTTCAAGACTGCTGCGCAAGCCTTTATTCTCAGGCACCGGCAAAAGTCTGTACCCCTTCAATACCGACTCAATATACAGCCCCGTACCGCCACACATGAGCGGCAACCGGCCACGGCTGCGAATATCGTCATAAGCCTTGGCAAAGTCTTTCTGAAACTCGAACACGTTGTATTTAGTGCCCGGCTCCACTATATCTATTAAATGATACGGCACCTGCACACCACCTACATTGTAGTCGGCCAAGTCTTTTCCTGTTCCGATGTCCATCCTGCGGTACACCTGACGGCTGTCCGCACTTATGATTTCACCGCCGACAGCAGCCGCCAAAGCCGCTGCCAAAGCAGTCTTGCCGGAAGCCGTAGGGCCAAGTATGGTTATCATTTTGTTCATGACACGGAACGAAAGAAAACGTTTTTACATTTTTTGCCTTGCAAATATACAAAAAATAAACCGCCGTGCAAATGCCTGGCGGTTTATTTTATCCATATCGGTAATTTTAATATTAGCCGTTGTGCTTCTTCATTATCTTGATGAGGTCGATTACCTTGTGAGAGTAACCAATCTCGTTGTCATACCAAGATACAACCTTAACGAACTTGTCTGTCAGGTAAACGCCAGCGTCAGCGTCGAAGATTGATGTCAGCGGGCAGCCGAGGAAGTCAGAAGAAACAACCTTGTCCTCTGTGTAGCCGAGTACACCCTTCAGTTCGCCCTCTGCAGCTTCCTTCATTGCGTTGCAGATGTCTTCCTTCGTTGCAGGGTTCTTCAGGTTTACAGTCAGGTCAACAACCGATACGTCCAGAGTAGGAACGCGCATTGAGATACCTGTCAGCTTGCCGTTCAGTTCGGGGATAACCTTGCCTACAGCCTTAGCAGCACCCGTAGATGACGGGATGATGTTGCCAGAAGCAGCACGGCCACCACGCCAGTCCTTCATTGACGGACCGTCAACGGTGCGCTGTGTAGCGGTTGTAGAGTGAACGGTTGTCATAAGACCGTTCTCGATGCCGAACTTGTCGTTCAGAACCTTTGCTATAGGAGCCAAGCAGTTTGTCGTGCAAGATGCGTTAGAAACGATTGTCTGACCTGCGTATGTGTCGGTGTTCACACCGCATACGAACATGTCAGCCTGGCGGCCGTCCTCGCCCTTCTTTGAAGGAGCTGACAATACTACATATTTAGCGCCAGCCTGGAGGTGCTTCTCTGCACGGTCCATTGTCAGGTAAAGGCCGGTAGACTCAACTACGTATTCTGCGCCGATTTCGTCCCACTTCAGGTTAGCTGCGTCCTTCTCAGCAGTAACGCGGATGTGGTTGCCGTTTACGATAAGCTCGTTCTTCTCAACGTCAGCCTCGATAGTTCCCTCGAAACGACCGTGCATAGTGTCATACTTCAGCATGTAAGCCATGTAGTCAACAGGCAGAAGGTCGTTGATACCTACTACCACTACGTCGTTCTTGTTAGCCTCTTCGAGAGAAGCACGGAAAACGAAACGGCCGATACGGCCAAATCCATTGATACCAATTTTAATCATCTTTGTTTATTTTAAAGGGTTAAAATAATTTCCTTAAATCATACCTATTGCCTTGAAAACGGCCTTTAAACAAGAGCTTGACGGTGTTGGCGTCCAGCCTCTGCCTATACTCTTCGTTTTTCCGACCGCAAAATTACAAAAAATATTTCATTTACACAGCAGTTCGTACTATTAAATAATATAAAAAATCAGGCACCAGCCATCAACCGGCCGCAACAAGACACACTGCCGCCCGACCGCAAGGCCGTGTCAAAGCAACACGTCCAATACTGTATTACCTTACAAAATGTAACTTGCATTCTGTTCGGGAAAATTGTAAAACTACGTTTTCAAGCATGCGCCGAAACACGTTCAATGCGGTAAGGAGCGTCCTATTACAGCCTGAAACGCAACCTTTCACCCTGCGAAAGACGGTCTTTCAGAAGGCGAAAACAGCTAAAACACATCACCCCGCACCGCCAGACAGACGGCAAAAGACGCCGTTTGCCCGCGTAAAATACTGCCATCCACATAAAAAACAGCCGTAAAAGCTGCACACTTTTACCGTATGACAGCGTAACAATCTGAAACAACAGGCCTTACACTTGCACGCTTTTCCTTGGCTTATTTCCGTCCAAAACACTTCGGCTCAAAAGCAAGTCCCCTCTCAACGTCCAAGCGAAATCAAACTGTAAGGCGAAAAGCAAGTTTGCATTACATACTGTAAAAACAGGCTTTTCACGTCATTGTGGGGGCGGCGGCAGCCTGACGGCACCCCTACAGCTACCGACCACATACACATACGCACTGGCACATATTGTAAATTGAAACACAAGACATCACGGAAGTGTAAAATAAAAAATCTTTTCATTCGTTTTTATTTTGCACTTAACTCTATTTACACTATCTTTGCAGCATTATTTTTAAATTGTAATAATATGAAAATTTCACGTATTGAACATTTGGGCATAGCTGTGCAAAGCATTGAAGAGGCTCTGCCCTATTTCGAAAATGTGTTGGGACTGAAGTGCTACGCAGTGGAGGAAGTAGCTGACCAGAAGGTTAAAACGGCATTCCTCAAGTGTGGCGAGGTGAAACTGGAACTGCTTGAGCCAACATCGCCCGACAGCACAATACAGAAATGGCTCGACAAAGGCAACCATGGCGTTCACCATGTTGCATTCTGTATAGAAGACGGAGTGGCCGAAGCTCTGGCCGAGTGTGAGGGCAAAGGACTTCGCCTTATAGACAAAGCTCCTCGCAAAGGTGCGGAAAACCTGAACATCGCTTTCCTGCACCCAAAATCAACCTGCGGCATACTTACTGAACTTTGCGAGAAATAATTATATAAATAAGGTTATCAGATAAAAGTCTTGCAGTCTCTACGGACTGGACAAGGACGCAAGACGGCAAGGCTTTAAACATCAAACCGTAGTAAAAACACAAATTCCAAATGAGTAAACAAGTAGAAAAAATCAAGGAGCTTATCGCAAAACGCGAAAAAGCCCGTCTTGGAGGTGGAGAAAAAGCCATAGAGAAACAGCACGAGCGTGGAAAATACACCGCGCGCGAACGTATTGATATGCTTCTCGACGAAGGCAGCTTTGAAGAATTCGACATGTTCAAGCTGCACCGTTGCACAAACTTCGGAATGGAGAAGAAGCAATATCTCGGCGACGGTGTCGTAGCCGGATGCGGAACGATAGACGGCCGCCTGGTTTACATCTTCGCACAGGACTTCACCGTAAACGGAGGTTCTCTGTCTGAAACCATGGCACAGAAAATCTGCAAGGTGATGGATATGGCTATGAAGATGGGCGCGCCCGTCATCGGAATAAACGACTCCGGCGGCGCACGTATACAGGAGGGCATCTGCGCTTTGGCTGGATTCGCCGAAATCTTCGAGCGCAACATCCTCGCTTCAGGCGTAATTCCGCAAATCAGCGGTATCTTCGGCCCGTGCGCCGGCGGTGCTGTTTATTCACCCGCACTGACCGACTTCACCCTGATGATGGAAAACACATCATACATGTTCCTTACCGGCCCGAAAGTCGTTAAGACCGTAACCGGCGAAGACATCGACCAGGAGCACCTCGGTGGAGCGAGCGTTCACTCGACAAAGAGCGGTGTGACACACTTTACCGCAGCTACAGAGGAAGAGGCTATGGAAATGATTAAGACCCTGTTGAGCTACATCCCCTCAAACAACATGGAGGAGGCTCCGCGCAAGGAGTGCACCGACCCCATCAACCGTATGGAGGATTCGCTCAACGAAATCATACCCGAAGACCCCAACCAGGCTTACGACATGTACAAAGTTATCGGCGCAATAACCGACAACGGCGAATTCTTCGAAGTACAGCCTAAGTTCGCACGCAACATCATCGTGGGCTTCGCACGCTTCAACGGACAGAGCGTCGGCATCGTGGCTAACCAGCCTTCATGCTACGCCGGAGTACTTGACGTAAACGCAAGCCGTAAGGGTGCACGCTTCGTACGTTTCTGCGACGCGTTCAACATTCCTATCGTGAGCCTCGTTGACGTACCGGGATTCCTCCCCGGCACAGGCCAGGAGTACAACGCCGTAATCCTGCACGGAGCACAGCTTCTTTATGCTTACGGCGAGGCTACAGTGCCAAAGGTAACCGTAACATTGCGCAAGAGCTACGGCGGAAGCCACATCGTGATGGGCTGCAAGCAGCTGCGCACAGACATCAACTATGCATGGCCTTCAGCTGAAATCGCCGTAATGGGCGCAAGCGGAGCCGTTGCAGTACTTTGCGCTAAAGAAGCCAAAGAGCACGAAGACCCCAAAGCATTCCTCGCAGAGAAGGAAGAAGAATACACCGAAATGTTCGCCAACCCGTACCAGGCTGCCAAGTATGGCTACATTGACGATGTGATAGAGCCGCGCAACACGCGTTTCCGCATCTGCCGCGCATTGGCGCAGCTGGCAACAAAGAGGGATGGCCTGCCCGCCAAGAAGCACGGCAACATTCCGATGTAATGTTTCCAACATATAAAATCAACGACAATGAACAAAAACGAGGTTTATGCCGCCATTGCATTGGCGTTGCATGAGTTTAACGGCAACAATGTGCATGACAAGGAAGCAGGCATCATCACTATAAAGGAGAGACACTCCGAATGGGAAATGCACTACCTCAACATGACACAACATCCTTAAAAACACCAAGTCATGAAAGAATACAAATATACGATTAACGGCAACAAATACGAAGTGACTATTGCCAATATTGAAGACAATATCGCAAACGTGGTCGTAAACGGCGAAGAGTATAAGGTTGAAATGGAAAAAGAACCTGAACCCCAGAAGAAAAAAGTCGTCGTAAAACCCGTGGCGCAGCAGCAGGCTGCAGCACCAGCCCAAAATTCAGAGAGCAGTGCGCGCGTAAACATGAACAACGCAATAAAATCACCACTGCCTGGAGTTATAACCGAAATAAAGGTTGCCGTAGGCGACGAGGTAAAGGCCGGCGATACCGTTGTAGTGCTTGAAGCCATGAAGATGGCCAACAACCTTGACGCGGAAAAAGGCGGCAAGGTGACAGCCGTACTGGTAAAAGAAGGCGAAAGCGTAATGGAAGACACTCCGCTCGTTGTTATAGAATGATAACTTTCTATACAAACAGATAAGACAAATGCGGCAGGGACATTTACACTCCCTGCCGCATTTGTCTTATCTGTTTGCCTGCATTCATTATCAATCCTGCAAAACTCAAATCATTTATCATTGCTTAAGTGTCTACGCAAAGGTGTGCCCTTTGCTTTTGGAATATGCTTTTTCTTGCGAAGCCAGTCTTCCTTACGCTTCTCATATTCCTGATAATGACGCTCAAGAAAATTGTCTGCCATCAATCTTGTCCGAATTTACTGTACACGACACTGAGGGTAATCGGAGAATTTGGATTATTCGCACCTCCAACCAGACGCGTGCTCGTCAGACTCATGTCATGCACCACTTTTACAATCTGGCTTGAACTGTTTGTTGTAACAGAAATAGGAACGATTACCACCTTGTTCCAATTCTCATGGTTGGCAAGCCAGTTAGGGTCAGATGCAAGTCCTTCCGTCTTTGCATCATACATATTGGTTATAAGTTCAGATATGTTGCTGAACGTGTATGTATTGGTATTGCGGTAGTTCGAATCGGTGTCAAAGCTTGCATAAAAAGAGTTCTGATAATCAATTATGTCTCCATTCTCAAAGAAACTGTAAAGACTGTCTTTCGGAATCATCAGCAAAGCCGTCGGAATATCCAAAGAATAGTCACTCGTCGTATTATTGTTTAAACGCGTAAGCACTAACTTTGTAGTATTCAACGTGTCATTCTCATGCCCTGCCTTGACTTCGTCAACCGGCAAAGTGAGTTCAGTGAATATCCCGGCAGGTGTCTTCAAATATGTACAACTTTCATCTTCGGCAAGCGACTTCATTGCATTTCCATCGTTTTCGATATTTGTTGTCTGCAATACCTCTTCGGTTCCTGAAAACGAAGATGTACCGACATAGGTCGTATCCGCTTTGTACTTGAAATATATATTAAGCTGGCTCACCGTGATATATGCCATTGAACCCAACCCGTCATTCATTTCAAAATAAAAACCAGGACACACATTATGGATAAAGTTGTACGAATCTTTGAAATAATCAGGATTTTCATAATACTTGCGCATTATGTAAGTTCCGTAATTATTATATGTAACACCGTCCTTGTCAGTATACGGCATATTAAGGTTTATCTTTATGTTCGGCGTATAAGAACCTTCATCCTGACGTTCGTCATCACTCACAGTGAAGTCTGTCAAAGCATAAGTCTTATTAACCTTAAACCCGTTATCATCTACAAAACCTTCCGCTTTGGGGTCAAAGTTGGAATAATACTGCACATCCTCACTCATCGGCTTCACCATTTCATGAGCAGTCATGTTCATCGTTGCAAGCGAATCGCCGTAATAGCTCATAAAAAACAACCTGATATGACAAGAGTCAGCTACTATTTTATTTATTTTCTGCTCTTCCGTATCGGTATCGGCAAAATCCTCTGTAAGACTGGCTATACTGTCCAATTCAGGTAAACTATAGTCTTCAAGCGTACCAAACTGCGCCATGAAGTTACCTGTTATATAGTTTCCCGTCTCCGGGTCACGGATTATGCCAAGATATCCTGTCGTGTTACGCGACAATACAGAATCAGCGACAATCGACCGTGATGTCACCTGGAATGTATCTGTCGACACCTCAAGCATATCCATATCGTCAGTCAAGGAAGAACCAACCGTACCTGTTGTATCATCACACGACATGAACATTACAGACACAAATGCCGCGATGAACAATAAAATCCTTTTTTTCATTTGGATTAAGTCTTATGAACAATAAAAATTATCCCTTTTCTTTATTTACCTTTCCAATACCTTATCGTAAAATTCCTCATATACCTGACACAAACTTTCATCATCAGAATTAACCAAAACAGGCAAGCCTTTTCCTTCGGCATACTTTATCAACTCCGGATTTACGCTACTGCCCGCATTGACAACACCGTCAGAATAATCGATGGCAAGCTTTTCAAAATCCAGAAAACTGAAGTTTTCACCGTAGCCGTCAAGTATTTCCGGCTTTACATCCCTAAACTCTATGCTGTTCCTGAAGTTTGCACCAAGGTCTCCATGCAACTCTTCCGAAAACAAAGAAGTCACAACCTTGGTATTGGCAAATGAAGGCTCGTCATGATAGGCAGTCTTTATATATAAAGGTATAGCCGAACACATCCATCCCTGACAATGTATTATATCAGGTGTCCAACGCAGCTTCTTGACAGTTTCAAGAACTCCACGCGCAAAGAAAACAGCCCTTTCGCCATTGTCATCATATTCATTGCCGTTTTCATCAAAAGCCATCAGGCGTTTTGTAAAATAATCCTCATTGTCAATGAAATATACCTGTATCCTTGTTGACGGTATCGATGCCACCTTTATTATCAAAGGATGATCGGTTTCGTCAATGATAAGCATCATCCTTGACAGGCGTATCACCTCATGCAACTGTCCCCTACGCTCGTTGATATTGCCCCACTTAGGCATGAAAGTCCGTATTTCGTATCCTTTTTCCTGTATCGTCTGCGGCAGTACTCTACCTAAATGCGACATCTCACTTTCCGGAACATACGGAGTGATTTCCTGATTTATGAATAATACTTTCTTTGCCTTCATGATGTTTATTTTAATCCTTGCAAAGGTATAAAAAAACTTCGTAAAACGAGTATTTTTTTTCGTTTATTAGGCAAAAGGGCTTTCTTAACAACATATTTTCCCTATTATTCTTCTTTATTTAAGAAATTTGTTGTTATTTTGCACGCCAATTCTACAAGCATTGAAACATTATACATCATGCAAGTTTTTCACAAAATAGTCGAACTTCAAAACACTTTGTTCGACGATAGGAAAAAAGGCAGAAGCGTAGGGCTTGTCCCCACAATGGGAGCACTCCACGACGGGCACGCATCCTTGGCAAAAAAAAGCGTAAAAGAAAACGACATCACTGTTGTCTCAGTTTTCGTCAATCCGACCCAATTCAACGACCCGAAAGACTTAAGTTCATATCCACGCGACCTTGAAGCCGACTGCAAACTGCTCGAAAGCGTAGGCGCAGATTATGTGTTTGCACCGTCTGTCGGAGAAATGTACCCCACTCCCGACACAAGGCACTTTGAATTTCCTCCTATATCGACCGTTATGGAAGGCGCACATCGTCCCGGACACTTCAACGGAGTATGCCAGGTTGTAAGCCGCCTTTTCTACATTGTACGTCCGGACAGGGCGTATTTCGGAGAGAAAGACTGGCAGCAAATAGCAGTGGTAAAAGCCATGGTCAGGTCGTTAGGATTAAAAGTAGACATAGTAGAATGCCCAATCATACGCGACACTGACGGTCTTGCACGCTCATCACGCAACACTTTGCTGTCAGCCGATGAAAGAAAGATTGCCCCAAACATATTTAAGGCCCTAAAGGAAAGCGTAGAATTCGCAAAAGAACATACAGTGAAAGAAACACATGACCATGTGGTAAATCAAATAAACGCTGTAAAAGGACTTGACGTGGAATATTTCGAAATAGTTGACGGCAACAGCCTGCAGCCTGTAAGCAATTGGAACGACACCAACTATGTTGTAGGCTGCATAACCGTTTACTGCGGAGCAAGGCCGGTTAGGCTAATAGACCACATAAAATACAAAAGTTGAAAAAGCCATGATGATAGAAGTATTAAAAAGCAAGCTGCACTGCGTACAGGTTACGGAAGCCAACCTAAACTATATGGGCAGCATCACAATTGACGAAGACCTTATGGACGCGGCCGGCCTCATAGCTGGAGAGAAAGTCCAGATTGTCAACAACAACAATGGCGAACGCTTTGAAACATACATTATCAAAGGTGAGCGTGGCAGCGGATGCATCTGCTTGAACGGGGCTGCGGCAAGAAAGTGCCAAGTTGGTGACACTGTCATAATAATAGCATACGCCCTGATGGATTTTGAAGAGGCCAAGACTTACAAACCAACGGTGGTGTTCCCTGAACACAACAAGATTGTAAAAAGCTAAGGAAACAATAAGTCAATCAAAGCGGCACGGCAATTTTTATTGCCGTGCCGCTTTGATTTTCATCCAACAAAAGCCGTCATTTCCTGGCGTGCATCTCCATTGCCGCAATTCTACCAAACACTTTCATAGCAAAGCATCAGCAACCGTCAACAACAAAAGGCCGCACGGCCAAATTATAATAAGCCGTATTTCATCATCCAAAAGGCCGTATTCAGCCACGCAATATGCCGCATTTTACAAAGCAAAAGGCCGTAAAATGCAACACGTTGTGAATCAAGCCGATACGTAACGTATGCTTTTTCTTTAAAGAAACAGGGAAAAAGCAAAATGCCTTTTCCCTGCAACAGTGTGATAAACGACATCACAAACATTATTTTCCGCCCTTCGATTCCTCGTCAAGCTTCAGCTGCCATTTCCAAGCCGAACGCAAAGTGTCTTCAAGGCTTGTCTCCGCTTTCCATCCCAACACTGTGTTAGCCTTGGTCGGGTCTGCCCAAACTTTCTCAATGTCACCCTCGCGGCGCGGCGCATACTCCCAGTCAACCTTTACTCCTGTAGCTTTTTCGAAACCCTCGACAACCTCAAGCGTACTTACCCCTCGCCCTGTGCCGATGTTGAATATCTCTACAGCGTCAGTGTCTTCATTCTCAAGCACGCGCTCCATAGCTTTCACGTGAGCCTTGGCCAAGTCAACAACGTAAATATAATCACGTATGCAAGTCCCATCAGGAGTGTTATAATCATTGCCGAATATCTTTAATTGCTTGCGGATGCCGATAGCTGTCTGCGTTACAAACGGGATGAGATTCATAGGCACTCCATTAGGCAATTCGCCGATATAGGCCGTAGGATGTGCGCCGATAGGATTGAAATATCTTAAAATAACCGACTTTATCGGCGCACCGCTGTGTATGTAGTCCTGTATTATTTCCTCGTTTATCTGCTTGGTGTTGCCGTAAGGGCTTAAGGCTTTCTGTATAGGTGCCTCTTCTGTTACGGGCAGGTTTTCCGGTGACGGCTGCCCGTACACCGTGCAGCTTGACGAGAAGATTATGCCCTTGACTCCGTGTTTAGGCATCAGCTCAAGCATATTGAGCAGGCTGGTAATGTTGTTGCGGTAGTAAAGCAGAGGTTTCTGCACACTCTCTCCAACGGCCTTGCTTGCCGCAAAATGTATTATACCCTTAACGTCTTTGTACTTTGCGAACACGGCGTCCATCGCCGCAAAGTCGCAACAGTCAACGTTCTCAAACGCCGGACGCACGCCTGTGATTTTCTCAATGCCGTCAACAACGTCAGCCCTTGAATTTGAAAGGTTGTCTACTATGACGACATTGTATCCGGCTTGTTGCAGCTCTACAACTGTGTGCGAACCAATAAACCCGGTTCCGCCTGTCACTAAAATTGTCTGTTTCATAAGTCTTGTGATAAGAATGTTTGTATTGATTGCAAAACTATATAAATTTTAGCATCCGCTCAAAAATATATGTACAAAAAAGATAAAATGCCAAATAAATAGTAAAAAAGTGTGCAGTATGATGAAAACATGGCTGATTGTGACAACAAAAAAGGCAAAGCTGCAGGCTTTTGTAACTTGGATTGATATATCCATCCGTCATTGCCTGCAGCTTTGCCTTTCACTTATTTACACGGCATCAGACCGTCATTCAAGTCCGAAAAGTTTTCTCAAACCGCCGTCCACACCGGAAAAGCCCATGAAAGCGAGGCTCAAAAGACCGGCTGTAACAAGCACTATGGACATTCCACGCATCCCCTTTGGTATGCTAACCATAGCCAATTGCTCCCGTATTCCTGCGAAGACAACCAACGCGACGGCAAATCCTACTGCCGTAGAGAAAGCATATACTACGCTTTGAATAAGCGAAAAGTCTTTCTGTATGACAAGTATCGCAACGCCAAGCACCGCGCAGTTGGTGGTAATCAGTGGCAAGTAAATGCCCAACGCCTGGTAAAGCGACAGTGAAACCTTCTTCAATATTATCTCAACCATCTGCACAAGCGCCGCGATAACAAGGATGAAGGCTATCGTTTGCAGGTATTGCAGTCCCATAGGGTTCAGGATGTATATCTGCACAAGATATGTCACGATGGTAGAAAGCGTCAGCACGAAAGCCACAGCCGCACCCATGCCGAGCGAAGTCGATATTTTCTGCGATACGCCAAGGAACGGGCAAATGCCCAAAAATTGTGACAATACAATATTGTTCACAAATATCGCCGAGATGAAAATCAATAAGTATTCCATAAACTATGCCTTCTTAAACCTGTTAATTATTGCAATCAAATACCCCAAAGTTATAAACGCACCCGGAGGCAAAATGAAAAGCAGCATATTGCTCGTTTCCGGCAACAGTGCGATACCGAATATAGAACCTGCGCCAAGAAGCTCGCGCACAGCTCCAAGCAATGTCAAAGCAATGCTGAAACCAAGCCCCATGCCGGCTCCGTCAAACAGACTTTCCACCGGGCCGTGGTTGCAGGCGAAAGCCTCCGCACGGCCAAGTATGATGCAGTTTACCACAATCAGAGGTATGTAAAGACCAAGAGTGGCGTATATTGCGGGCACATACGCCTGCATGAGCATCTGCAGAATTGTCACGAACGATGCTATCACAACCACGAAAACAGGTATGCGCACCATGTCCGGAGTAAGGTTCTTTATCAGAGATATTACCAGATTTGAGCATATAAGCACAAACATTGTAGCCAGACCCATCGACAGCCCGTTTATCGCCGACGTGGTAGTGGCCAGCGTAGGACACATGCCAAGGAGCAAAACAAACGTAGGATTTTCCTTGACTATGCCGTTAATCAATATCTTTATGTAATTCATTGCATCTACAGTTAAAGTTAAATGAAAATTCATCAATGCTTGCCCGATGCGCCCGTATGCGCGTCAACAGGCATTGATTTATACGCCTGATATGCCTGGTTGACAGCAAGCAGGAAAGCACGGCTTGTTATCGTAGAGGCGGTTATTGCGTCTATTTCGCCTCCGTCATTCTTAACTGAAAGTTTGTCAGCCGCAGGATTTTTGCCAACAACACATCCTTTTCCTTCTTTCTGGAACCATTTATCCGCCTTTGCGCCAAGCCCCGGGGTTTCAGAATGCTGCAGGATGGTGTATCCGAGGATATTGCCGTCAGTATCAAAACCCACCAACACCTTCAAATCTCCGCCGAAACCGCCGGTCGTACTCTCTACTGCCGCACCGATAGGCTTGCTGTCCTTGCCAACAGTTTCATGTATTACAAAGGTCAGTTCCTTGCCTGCGGCAGTCTGTTTCACAGTGTCCTCCTTGGCAACGGTAAGCTCAACTCCGCCCATAACGGCCTTTATACCGTCGGCAAGAGACTTCTCCGCCTGCAGTTTTATAGGCTCTTCGGTCACATGGTTGACATAAGCAAGGATGCTTCCCGTCACCAATGCCACGCCTACAAGCACAATAACCATGTTTGTTATGGTAGATTCCAACTTTTTCATTTTCCACCCTCCTTGTTTACGATTTCGCCAAAACGTTTCGGTTTAATATATGTATTGATGAGCGGTGTCAGTGCGTTCATTATGAGAATAGCGAATGACATACCCTCTGGATATGAACCCCAATTTCTTATTATGACGGTAAGAAAACCTATCGACACGCCGTAAATCAGCTGGCCTTTATGCGTCATAGGCGATGTTACATAGTCAGTTGCCATGAAAATTGCGCCGAGCATAAGTCCACCACTTAGCAATGTTGCGACGGGATTTGCATAAACCGGATTTGCAAGGTGCAAAAGTCCGCTGAAAACGAACACCGTTGCAAGGATGCTTACAGGTATATGCCATGTTATTATCTTCTTCCAAAGCATGTAAGCCAAGCCTATCAGCAATGCAAGCGCACACACTTCGCCAATCGTTCCGGCTCCGTTGTTCAACCCCGGGTCGCCAAGAAGCAACGACAAAGAACTCGGAAGCTGGTCGAGAACGGAAGCATCGCCTGTCTTTATCGCCGTTTTCATAATGCTAAGAGGTGTCGCGGCAGTCTGCGCGTCAACGTAAGATGTCAACTGTCCAGCCACCGGCCACGAGGTCATCTGTGCCGGGAACGAAACCAAAAGGAAGCAACGGCCAACCAAAGCGGGGTTGAACGGGTTGCAACCCAACCCGCCGAAAGTCATCTTGCCGATACCGATTGCAACCAACGCGCCTATTATCACTATCCAAACCGGCAAGTTGGAAGGAAGATTGAAGCCAAGCAACAGGCCGGTCAATATGGCCGAACCATCAGTTATCGTAGGCTGCCTTTTCAACAAATATTTTGTTATCGCCCACTCGAAGAACACGCACGCGGCCACGCTTGACGCGCAAACAACAGCCGAGCCTAAACCGAAATAAAGGAAGGACACGAGCAATGCCGGCACCAAGGCTATTATCACGCCGTACATATTACGCTCCACACTGTCTGTACCATGTGCGTGTGGCGATAATGAAACTATCAATTTGCTCATTTTATTGTTATATTTTATACTGCCTTACAGCAAAACATTTATTAAGAAGTTTGTTATTTTTTCGCGTTCCGCGACCTTATTATGCCCATAACAGTACTCTTGCCAAGCCGTATATTGTCAAGCATCAGCCTGTGTGCAGGACACGTAAACTGGCACGAACCACACTCTATGCACGAAGTAACACCGGCAGCCTCAACCTTTTCCCAATCATGAAGCGCACTTGCTGTAGCCAAGAGGTAAGGCTCAAGCCCCATAGGACAAGCGCTTACGCACTTCGCACAGCGGATGCAAGGCTGCACAGGCTTACGCTTGGCATCGTCACCGCTCAGAATGGTGACACTGTTCGTACCCTTGCAAATAGGCACATCAACCGACATAAGAGCCTTGCCCATCATCGGGCCACCTGCCAGCAGCTTGTTGTCACCTTCAGGCATACCGCCACACTCGTTGATTAGGTCAATCATCGGAGTACCCATTCGCACAAGGAAGTTGCTGGGTTTCTTAAGTTTCTTGCCTGTAACGGTGGTATAACGTTCGAACAGCGGTTTGTTCTTCATTACCGCCTGATAAACCGCAAAGGCAGTACCTACGTTCTGAACCACGGCGCCAACGTTAACGGGAATTGCCGGAGGAGCAGGCACCTGACGGCGTATCACGGCATCGACAAGCTGCTTTTCTCCGCCCTGAGGATATTTCTTTTTTAGCGGAACAATCTCAATATCGCTCCTGCCGGCGGTTTTTTCTTCAAACAGCGCAATCGCCATGGGCTTGTTTTCCTCTATGCCGATATAGCCTTTGTCCACCTTTACCGCCTTCATCAGCAGTTCAAGGCCGACGAGTATCTCGTCCGCGTGCTCTATCATGAGTCTGTAATCCGATGTTATATAAGGCTCACACTCAACACCGTTCAATATCACACACTCGGCCTTTGCCGTAGGCGGAGGACACAACTTTATAAATGTCGGGAAACCTGCTCCACCCATTCCTGTAACGCCAGCTTTCTTGATACGCTCTATAATCTCTTCGGGCGTAAGTTCCGGATGGGCGTCAAGCGTTTCAAGTTTGTCTGAACGGTCTATGCTTTCCTCCCATTCATCGCCCTCGACCTTTACTATTATTGCCGGCTTGCGGTAACCAGTAGCGTCAATAACTTCGTCTATCTTCTGCACCGTACCTGACACAGACGAGTAGACCGGCGCCGAAACAAATCCGCCGGCCTCAGCCAAAAGTGTTCCGACTTTCACCTTGTCGCCTTTCTTCACCACCGGCTTGGCAGGCGCTCCGATATGTTGCGAAAGCGGAAATATGGCTTGCTGCGGAAGTTTTGCTACCTGCGTAACTGCTTCCGACGAAAGTTTGTTCTCTTCCGGGTGAACACCACCTATCCTGAACGTCCTGAGTTTCATGCCTTTACCTCCTCTTGTTTAGGTTTTACATTAACCGTTTCCTGCATACCTTCAGATGTTTTTTGCCTTGGCGCAGGGAAATTCACAGCAATAATTGCGTGTGTCGGGCAAACATCAACGCACTTGCGGCACATACGGCACTTGTCGGGGTCTATGTATGACAAGTTGTTTTCAATGGTTATTGCATCAAACTTGCATTCCTTTTCGCACTTTCCACAACCGATACAAGCAGCCTTGCAAGCCTTCATAGCCGCTGCGCCCTTGTCCTTGTTGACACAACGCACATACACACGGCGGCTTTTCAGACCCTTTTTCCGCAACTCGATGACATGGCGCGGACAAGCCTTGGCACAAGCACCACAGCCTGCACACTTTTCTTCATCAACTTCCGGCAGCCCCGTTTCGGGGTTCATCGTTATAGCCCCAAAGGCGCATGCCTTTACACAGTCGCCGCAACCAAGGCATCCGTAACCGCAGGCAGTCTCGCCTGCGCTGCACGAATTCATAGCCGTACACGTGCGCAAGCCGTTGTATTCGGCTATGCGCGGACGCATTTCACAAGTTCCGTTGCAACGCACAACGGCCACTTTAGGTTCGGTGTTGGCAACGGCCATTCCGAGCAAGTCGGCCACCTGCCCCATCACGCCTGCTCCTCCTACCGGGCAATACAGGCCTTCAAGCGAGCCGGCATCGGCTCCCTTGACCAAAGCGGCGGCCATGCCGGAGCATCCGGGATAGCCGCATCCTCCACAGTTGGCACCAGGCAGGATTTCCGCAACCTGCGCCAAACGTGGGTCTTCATGCACAGCAAATTTCTTGGAACAAACATACAGCACGACTGCAGAAACCAGCGCAATGCCTCCAAGAACAATTACCGCAATAAGAATAAAGTTCATAAGTTTTGTATTTGTTTTAGTTGTTATTTATCACACACGATTTTATCCGCCGCCCTACACCTCTATCCTGAACGTCAGCCGTGAACTAATCTTGTCACGCAGGAAATAAAGCAATATATAATAAGGTATAAGCGAAAGCAGCGCCGACATCGCCGCAACAGGCTCGCTTCCGGTAAGGGCCAGCACGACAGCAAGCACAACCATCACCAACGCAAGGGGGACGACAGAGCTTAAGGTTACGGCAAACATCCCGGCACGCTGTGAGGCCACAACGACAACGCTGTCGCCGACATCACACAGGCCGGTGTAGTCACCGAGGACATCCACAGTCTTCTCTTTGCTTTCCGACGCATGGCACCGGCTTGCGACCTTGCACGATGCACACGCAGACGACTGCACTATGCGCACACGCGTAAGCTCAGCAGTAACGTCCTCTACAACACCACTATGCCTGATATCTTTATTCATGTTGTTCACACAAGGTTTTGCAAACCCGAGTTTGCAATTGCAAAAGTAAATAATATTTTCATAACTCCAAAACAAATATGGATATTTGTTGAAAAATGTAACGCCGAACAAGAAAAGAGCCGGTTTTAGTATTTTGAAAAGACTTTAAACAAACAGAATGACACACCACTTAACCATTCCGCCACAATTGCATGCCCGGCCAACTTACGGCCTTTTGCCTTGTAAAAAGCCACCTTTCATCCGCTAAAACACGGTCTTTTAGAGCACGAAAGACGGTCTTTCGCAAATCATTGAATATCAATAAGATACGCAATAGTCTTGCAACCCGGCTGAAATACCGCAGCGGCACCGGCCGAACACACGTATGGCAAAGGCCGGATATGGGAGCAGGACAAACGGAAACTGGCAGCAGTGGTATTCCACAACACCATATTCACACCGTTTTAAGCAATGTGAAACAACTTTTATTAGCAATAGATTGTAGGTTTATCATTTTTTTTATACATTTGCATTGAAAATAAAGAATAAGCGATGAAGCTCGTTATAATGACCCAGCCTACATTCTTTGTAGAAGAAGACAAGATACTGACGGCCCTTTTCGAGGAAGGCATGGAGCACCTGCACCTATGCAAGCCCGGAACTTCGCCCATGTATTCGGAACGCCTGCTCTCGCTTCTTCCGGAAATGACATACGGCAAAATAACCGTACATGACCATTATTACTTGAAAAACGAATACGGACTGTCAGGAATACACATCGACGACGAAGGCAAGGAGCCGCCCAAAGACTACAAAGGAAAATTCAGCTTTACTTGCCACGACATAAACGACTTATGCGCAATGAAAAAAAAAGGCGAATACGTTTTCCTTGGAAACACTTTCGGAGCGCATGGCAAACACAGCAAAATGCTTGACGACGCCATAAGGCTCGGACTGATAGACAAGCACGTCTACGCATTCGGCGGCGTAACCCTGGACAACATCAAGGAAGCCAAGGAACTTGGTTTTGGCGGCGTTGTGGCATGCGGCGACCTGTGGGGAAAGTTCGACATACACAGCCAGCTCGATTATAAGGAACTTATTAACCATTTTGACAAGCTGAGAAAAGCTGTATCATAAGAATACAAAACATAAAAACACCTACAATAAAAATGAGTGAGAAAAACTCTTTCATGGTATTTTCTGGTACCAATACCAGATACCTTGCGGAAAAAATCTGCAACAGTCTGGGTTGCCCCTTGGGCAATCTGCTCATAACAAAATTCTCTGACGGTGAGTTCGCTGTTTCTTACGAGGAATCTATCCGAGGACGCGACGTTTTCCTTGTTCAAAGCACATTCCCAAACTCAGACAACCTGATGGAGTTGCTGTTGATGATTGACGCGGCCAAACGTGCATCGGCCAAAAGCATCAACGCGGTAATCCCCTATTTCGGATGGGCACGGCAGGACCGCAAGGACAAGCCACGTGTAAGCATCGGCGCAAAGCTGGTAGCCGACCTGTTGCGCGTTGCCGGTATCGACCGGTTGATTACTATGGATTTACACGCCGACCAGATACAGGGCTTTTTCGATGTTCCTGTTGACCACCTGTATGCTTCAGGCGTGATACTTCCATACCTGCAGAGCCTCAAACTGGATGAAATTGTCATCGCATCTCCCGATGTCGGCGGCAGCAAACGCGCCAACACATACGCCAAATACCTTGGCTGTCCGCTCGTGCTTTGCAACAAGACACGCGCACGTGCCAATGTTGTTGAAAGCATGCAGATAATCGGTGACGTAAAAGACAAGAACGTTGTAATAATCGACGACATGGTTGACACAGCCGGAACTATCACCAAGGCAGCCGACATAATGAAAGAGGCTGGCGCCAAGAGCGTAAGAGCCTGTGCGTCACACTGCGTCATGAGCGGTCCGGCGAGCGAAAGAATACAGAACTCCGCACTGGAAGAGATGGTGTTTACCGACTCCATACCCTACTCAAACCGTTGCGCGAAGGTGAAACAGTTGTCAGTAGCCAACATGTTCGCAGAGACTATCCGCCGCGTTGTAAACAACGAGAGCATCAGTTCGCAGTATTTGGTTTAATGCCATAAGACATGAAAAAAAGATTCGCATACGCCATCGCCGCAGTTGCAGTCATTGCCCTTACAGCATGCCAGCCTGGCAAGACACAAGGCAAAGGCAGCCAGGACGAGACAACGGCAGCAGCTCCTCAAGACACGGCAAGCCGCAGCGATGAACTGATTATAAGCTTCACTATGGCAGACATCAATGGCAAAGACGTGTCTGTAACCGACGAGTTTGCCAAGCACAAGCTTACAGTCGTTGACTTTTGGGCAAGTTGGTGCGGCCCATGCAGGCAGGAAATGCCAAGCCTCGTAAGTACATATAATGAATACAAGGACAAAGGGCTGGGCATTGTCGGCGTGTCATTGGACGAAGACAAGGAGCAATGGAGCAATGCGGTCACAACTATTGGCATGACGTGGACGCAACTTTCAGACCTTCAGGGATGGCATAACAGCGCCGCACAGATGTACGGCATACAAGCCATTCCGTTTACAATCATAGTTGACAGTAAGGGCAAAGTGCTCACGGCAGGCCTGCGCGGAGAAGAGCTTAGGTCGTTCATCGCACAGAAACTTGACGGCAACAGCAACGGCAAACAATAGCAGACAAGCATCAGGAAGCCTGCATCTATACGTCAAAAGCCGCCGCAGTACGTTATGTACTGCGGCGGCTTTTGACGTATAACATTTATGTTTACCGGCGGCCCTTCCATCACTGTTTCAGCCGAACAAAGCCCTAAGCGCCTCCTCAACCTTGCGGACAGGCACCAATTCAATGCCAAACTTCTTCCGTGAAAGCCCCTGCAAGTTGTATTTGGGCACAATCATGTGGGTGAAACCAAGCTTTTCCGCCTCTGTTATACGTTGTTCGATGCGGCTTACAGGACGCACTTCGCCGCTAAGACCCACCTCGCCGGCCATGCACCAGTCACTTTCAATGGTCGTATCTACGTTGCTCGACAGCACGGCAGCTATCACGCTAAGGTCCATCGCCATGTCTGTCACCCTCAATCCGCCAGCTATATTCAGGAACACGTCTTTCTGCATAAGCTTGAACCCTACGCGTTTCTCAAGCACCGCAAGCAACATGTTCAGGCGGCGCTGGTCAAAACCTGTGGCACTGCGCTGCGGCGTTCCGTAAGCTGCCGACGACACAAGCGCCTGGGTCTCGACGAGAAACGGGCGCACGCCCTCGATTGCCGCCGATATTGCTATACCGCTCAAGCCCTCCCGGTCTTGGGTAAGCAGCAGTTCCGACGGGTTTTCAACCTGCCTCAATCCGTCCTGCCGCATCTCGTAAATACCTAATTCCGACGTGCTGCCGAAACGGTTTTTAGCGGAACGGAGTATGCGGTACATATAGTGCTGGTCGCCTTCAAACTGGATTACGGTATCTACTATATGCTCAAGTATCTTCGGGCCGGCCAGCGTTCCCTCCTTATTTATATGCCCGATAAGTATTACCGGCGTGCCGCTCGACTTTGCGAATCTGAGCAAAGCCGACGCACATTCACGCACTTGGGCTACACTGCCCGGCGAACTGTCCACACTTTCGGTGCTGATTGTCTGTATGGAGTCAACCACAACGATTTCAGGCGACGTGTTCTTTATGTGCGCAAAGATGCTTTCAAGCGACGTGTCACACAATATCATGCAGTTGTCCGCACCTTCATGGGCTATCCTCTCTGCGCGCATCTTCAGCTGGTGAGCGCTCTCCTCACCACTAACATACAGAATGCGGCGGTCGGTCATGTGCAGGATTGTCTGCAACGTAAGGGTACTCTTGCCTATACCCGGCTCTCCTCCGAGCAGTACGATTGACCCGGGAACAAGTCCACCACCGAGCACCCTGTTCAGTTCTGCGTCGTGCATGTCAATGCGCGGCTCGTCTTTAGCCGAAATCTCCCTAAGGAAAAGCGGGCGCGTCTTGTCGTGACGCGCCTTCCCACGCACTGAAGCGGCGGCTGATGCTGCCGCGGCCTGACCGTTGTCGGCTGCGACCCTTATTTCCTTAAACGTATTCCATTGTCCGCAATTGGGGCATTTGCCAATCCACTTTGACGACTCCTGGCCGCAATTCGAGCAGACGTAAGCTATCTTGTCTTTTGCCATTGTCTTTACAAACTTTAATAAGAAAAACACGGGCGGAAAACCATACGGGCACAAGTAAAAACCGCCTTTGCGGCAGCCTGCATAACAGACTGTAAACCAACAAGTTGCAAAAGGCCGTCTTTTACACCACAAAAGACGGCCTTTTACACGGCAAAAGACGGCCTTTTACATGACAAAAGACGACATATTACATGATGAACAGCCACGACGCCTACGGTAAGACGACGCACAAGGCCATTTCAATGACGGCTTGGCACCCTGCCGTACGCCCCTATTTTGTTTTACAAAAGTAACAATATTTTTTTGAGTTACAAAATAAATCATTAACTTTGCACCACCATTAATACAGACGACTAATATCGCACATTAATTTATAAACTCTGAAGGGCGACTCGTGTTTTCAACGCAGGGCTGCCCTTTTTAATAATGCTGACGTATGAAACTCAAATATACATTATTCATATTACTGGCAGCCGTTTTCGCGACGGCGGGGTGCGGGCCGTCATACGACGAAATGAAACGGCAGACCAAGGCCGAACAGGAACGGCTGCGCAGGGAAGACTCGGCAGCGTTGAAAATCGGAGTTCTGCCGACGTTGGACTGCCTTCCGATTTATGTCGCCAAGGAGCGTTCAATGTTCGACGCTGCGAAAGCCGATATCAGGCTCGTTACATTCATGTCGCAAATCGACTGTGACGAAGCACTTAAACGCGGACGCATCGAAGGCAACGTAACCGACCTGGTACGCGGGCAGCACATAAAAAGCCAAGGCATGACGCTCGACTATGTAACGGCTACCAACACATACTGGCAATTGATAAGCAACAGGCTGGCACGAATAAGAAGACTCTCGCAGCTTGACGACAAAATGCTGGCCATGACGCGTTTCTCTGCCACGGCCTTGCTGGCCGACTACGCCGTGGACAGCGCAAAACTTAACCGGGACATGGTGTTCAAAATCCAGATAAACGATGTAGCCCTTAGGCTGCAAATGCTTCTCAACAATGAAATGGACGCCGTGTTGCTGCCCGAACCGCAGGCCACCACTGCCCGCCTGTACAAGAATCCGGTACTGATGGACAGCCGAGACAAGGACGTAAAGCTGGGGGTAATTGCCTTCAACAGCAAGGCCATGAAGGACAACCGCAGGCAAGAACAACTAAAAGAATTCATCAAAGGATACAACGCAGCGTGCGATTCAATCAACAAGCACGGCCTGAAATATTATGCGTCGGAAATAAACAAATATTACAAAATCGACGACAAAACGCTAAATGCGCTGCCAAAGATTAAATTCGAGCATACAAAAGCGCCACGGCAGAAAGACATTGACACGGCTGACAAATGGCTTAAAAACAACTGATTATGAACGACAACGTGACAAAACAGTTAAACGACATATTTGAATATATCAGGCAACAGAAGCTCGGCAACGCCATCAGAGCCATACGTTCGTTTATAAGCGGCAACCCAAAACTCGCCCACAACAGCGAGCTGGAAAGTGTCGAAGGCGACTACAGCCTGATGCTCGACTTCATGCGGCGCGGCTTCAACGACCCACAACGAAACGAAATATTCAACAACATCGCCGACCGCCTGTACCGTCTTGCATGCGACTTACGCATGGCATGGCTTGTACATACAGTCCCGTTCTTCACTGAAATGTCACAAAAGTCGGCAAAAACGCCGTTGGCAAGTGATAGAATAAAGCCAGAACTTGAAAGCTTCGTGGTTGAGACAGCAATGTTGAGCCTCGAAGCCGAACCTGCAAAGACAGAAAAAAGCAAAGAGCTGTACCGCAGGCACAATGACATGCTCCAGGCATTGTTCTGCAGCATCATCGTGTCCGACAGCTGGACAGGAAACGACAAGGACTTCTTCAACAGCCTGATATTGTCGCCAACAATCGACACCATAGACGCCCAAATGCTCGTCAGCGCGATAACAATAGCTGCGATGAACAACATGGACGACAACAAATTCGGCACGCTGATAGATGTCTACCTGAAAGCAACCGACGAGAAAGTACGCCAGAAAGCACTGATTGGCTGGGTGTTCGCCCTGTCGGCAGACACAAGGCAAGCAGAAAAGGTAAAACTAAAGGTGGCCGAAGCCATGGAATGCCCCGGCGTTACTGACGAGCTGGCCGACCTGCAGAAGCAGATGATATTCTGCATAAATGCCGAACAGGACAATGACACTATACAACGTGACATTATGCCCGAACTGATTAAAAACAACAACCTCAAAATAACAAGGTTCGGCATACAGGAAAAAGAAGACGACCCGATGCAAGACATATTCGACCCGGAAGCGTCTGACCGCGCAATGGAAAAAATGGAAGAAAGCTTCCAGAAAATGATGAATATGCAAAAAGCCGGTTCCGACATTTACTTCGGAGGCTTCTCGCAGATGAAACGCTTTCCCTTTTTCTACAAGGCGGCAAACTGGTTCTGCCCGTTCTATATCGAAAATCCTGAAATATCATCGACAATCGATAAAATGGAAAGCATGTCGCTGGTTTCAAACATCCTCGAAAACGGACCATTCTGTGACAGCGACAAATACTCATTCACCCTTGCCATATCTTCGGTAATAGCCCATCTGCCTGAAAACATGAAGGAAATGCTTAACACGAGGGAGGCCGTCATGCCGGCAATGAGCGTTGAAGAGCAGAAAAGCCCCACATACATAAGAAGGACAATATTACAGGACATGTACCGTTTTTTCCGCCTTTACCCACAACGCGGACAGCTTGTCAATCCCTTCGCGACAAACAAATTCTTGTTTGTCATTGATGAAGTGTTCAACGGGACAGACATTACAACGACATACCCGGATTTGTGCTATTTCCTGATAAAGCACAAAAACGGAACCGCACTGAAAGCCATAATGGCTAAATATGACGACCAGACAAATCCTAAAAGCCTGCTTACGCACGGATTATATGAACTTGAATTTGAGCACAATCCACAAAAAGCGGCAGGATATTTCAAGGCTTTGAACCGGCTTGAACCCGATAACAAAAAAGCATTGTCACTGCTCGCACGCGCATATTTTGAATGCGGCGACTATACAAGTGCCGCAATGCATTATAAAATGTTGCTGCAATCAAAACCGGGGAACAGCACGTTTGCCTTAAACTACAGCATCGCTTTGTCAAAGGCCAAGAAATATGAAGAAGCCCTCAACATTCTTTACAAGCTCGACATCGAGCATCCTAACTCGATACATGTAATACGTGTGCTTGCCTGGACACTGATGGGACTTGGTAAATATGAACAGGCACAAAAATCATACAACCGTCTTATGAACAGTGACGAAGCTGAAAACGGCGACTGGCTTAACGCTGGTTACTGCCAGTGGTTCATGGGGAACACAAGCGAAGCTGCAATGCTTTTCAAGACATTCATGAAGAAATGCAAGGATGCAAAATGCAACAGTATCGACGACGACTTTTCTAACGACATGGACATACTTGCAGACCACGGCATAAGCAAAATCGACATCCGGCTTATGGCAGACCTTTTGGCCGAAGAGTAAAAAGAATACGCTACATTAAAGGAACGGGGTGAGCAGATGAGCGAACCAGCCTACGAATTTCTGCCATGGTGTGCGCCATTCGTCCCAAACTTCCTCGGTAAGCTTGAATGAATGCTTTTTGTCACGTTCAAACATCGTGTCAAGCTCTTTTGTCGTACAAGGGTCAACAATCACGGCGTTCTCCTCATAATCAAAATTCAAACTTCGGGCATTCAGATTGGCACTTCCGACAGTACAAAAACGGCCGTCAACCATGATAATCTTTGTATGATGGAAACCATTACGGTATATCCACACGTCCACCCCATGCTTCATCAGCTTGTGGACGTTGTAAAAGACACAGTCGGGAGTTAGCGGGATGTCGCTTTTTTCTGAAACCATGATTTCAACCTTTACCCCTCGCTTTACGGCATTGCGCAACGCGCGTTTCAACGTACTGTTAAGGGTAAGATACGGATTTACCAGTTTTATGCTGTCCAGGGCATTATTTATAGCTTCTGTATAAAATTTTCTTATTATGCCATTGGTTGTCCTCGGCTCGCGGTTTATTATGCCGACTAATTTCTTCCCGGCAGTACTGCATGTGTCTTTTTTCAGCCCGGTGATATAATCTGCACCATGATAACCGCGGAAATACTTTGCACCATGCACATTCTGCCCCGTCACCTTATTCCATATCTTCAGGAATATTGCCTGTAACGTGTTGACCTCATCCCCTTCAATACGGCAGTGCATATCCCGCCATTCACCGACTTGCTCCGTACCCGTTATATAATAATCGGCGACATTCATTCCGCCTGTATAAGCCATTTTCCCGTCTATCACGACAATCTTGCGATGGTCGCGGTGGAAAACATGATTGACCCAAGGGAAACGTATTGGGTCAAACTCGTAAATCTCTATGCCCTTTGAGCGGATACTGTCAAGGTGTTCTTTTTTCAACGGCTGGTTATTCGAATCATTGCCAAACCCGTCAAACAGCGCACGAACCTCAACTCCCTGTGACACTTTGTCCGCAAGCAGCTTGAAAAGCAATGAAGCAATAGAATCGTTACGGAAATTAAAATATTCAAGATGTACGCTGCTTCTGGCCTGACGGATGGCTTCAAACATATCGTCAAACTTCTCTTGGCCGCTCATCAACAGGGCAACTGAATTATTATCAGAAAAAGACACTCCCTCTTTGCGCAATTCATCAACTATCAAAGAGTCGGATGTCTGAGAGTTAATACCCGAACAGGTAATAATGAACAATATTAAAAGAACATATCTCCTCATATTGGGAATATTAATTTCAATATTAAAAAATTTGACCTGCAAAGGTATCTAAAATTGTTCTATTGCTCCAAACTTTTAACACATTTTACTGTATTTAATCAAATCAAGGCTTTTATATTTTGCCGTTTTGCTCTTAATTAGGGACTATCGTTTAATTCCGTCATTATGAGTCAACCGGCAGACAGTTCCTGTATTTTTTACCGATCGAGCTCAT
>PPYF01653961.1_pt1 | contig 46558 bp, 36 predicted proteins | sample 1559871 | NCBI WGS metagenome assembly PPYF01 (sample SAMN08240021, study PRJNA423297) | Human gut metagenome, whole genome shotgun sequencing project.
AATTTACCATTTGTACAAGAAGATAATGTTAATACAACATTACAAGCTTCCTTACATTCGTAAATGCTTGGACGGCCATGAGAAATGAAGTCTGGATTATCAATCGTACCATTTTGACCATACAATGTTTGATATTCGTCAGATACATCCCACGCCAAACCGTGAGCACCCATTTTATTTTCGATATTAGGTCCTAAAGCAATGTATTTTTCAAAGATCTGACTGTAATCGCGTTTTACATGAACGAGGTTCGGCATTGTTTTACCAGGGATTGGTTCACATTCGCCTTTACTCCAATCAAGAACTTTACCTTCTGGTTGCGCTACTTCGCCTGGGCTATCATGGCCAAGTGGAGTAGCTACAATATCTTCATATTCTGTAAAGCCAGATTCTTTTGCTACGCGAGATACTGTTTCTGCAAGAGTGCGGAATGTATCCCAGTCGGATTTAGTTTCCCATGCGCAATCAACAGCTGCTTGGAATACATGTACATATGGATGCATGTCCGTAGAAGACAAGTCTTCTTTTTCATACCATGTAGCTGCGGGGAACACGATATCAGAATATAAACCTGTAGACGCCATACGGAAGTCGATATCAATTAAGAGATCAAGCTTACCCGCACCATCTGCTTCACGCCATCTAATTTCTTCTGGGCGTGTAGGAGCATCATCATCTTCCAATACGGCATTTTTTGTGCCTAATAAATGTTTCAAGAAGTATTCGTGGCCTTTAGAAGAAGAACCGATAAGGTTCGCACGCCATACAAACAAGTTACGTGGATGGTTTTCTTTAGCTGCTGGATCCTCTACACAGAATTGTAAATCTTTATTTTTCAAGGCTTGTGCCACATATTGGTTGATTTCCGCTTCTGTACTAGCACCGGCTGCACGAGCATCATTAATCAATTCTTGGCTACCTTTATTGAAAGTAGGATAAGATGGCAACCAACCTAAACGAGCCGCTAATACATTGTAATCCCCAGGATGACGATAGCGAGGTTTAGCCAATTTAGATACGCGGTCTGCCAAATCGATGCAGTCAGAACGATATTGCTCTGTAGCAAAGTAGAACCAAGATGTACCATTTTGCAAACGAGGAGCCTTACTCCAGTCATTGGCAGTCATGATACCACCCCAACCTTCAACAGGACGAAGCTTTTCTTGACCTACGTAGTGGGCCCAACCACCGCCATTAACGCCTTCTGTACCACAGAACATGATAAGGTTCAAAATAGTACGGTAAATAACATCAGCATGGTACCAGTGGTTGATACCACCGCCCATGATAATCATGGAACGACCGTTCGTTTTTTCAGCATTATCTGCAAATTCACGTGCTGTAGCAATAGCAATGTCCGCTTTTACGCCAGTGATTTTTTCTTGCCATGTAGGTGTGTATGGAGTGTCATCAGTATAGCTTGTAGCCACTTCACCACCGATACCACGGTCAATACCGTAGTTAGCAAGAATGAGGTCATACACTGTAGTTACTTTCACAGGACCATCTGCAGTTTGTACCGTAATAGTAGGAATAGCACGTTCAATAACACCTTCGTGCTCTTCATCACCAAAGTACGGTAACTTAACAACAGTCACGTCTTCACGTTGATCAAATACGGACAAGCGAGGATCAATTTTAGCTCCTGTGTCGCGATTTTCAAGTCGTAAATTCCATTTTTGTGGGTTCGTGTGACGTTCACCCATTGTACCATTAGGTACAACGATTTCATTTGTTAATTCATCAATCAATACCATTTGGAAGTCAGCGCCTTCCTCTTGGCGACCTAAGTCCTTAGCATTCAAGAAACGGCCTGGTTGAACTGTGCCGTTGATATCTTCAACGCGTACAAGGAATGGCATATCTGTGAACTCTTTTGCATACTCTTTGAAGTATGGAGTTTCTTTGTCGATGTAATATTCTTTTAGGATAACGTGACCCATTGCCATTGCAAGAGCCGCATCGGTACCAGCTTTTACATTGAGCCATGCATCGGAAGAAGTTGTAGATTCCGCATAGTCAGGAGACACGGATACTACTTTAGTACCTTTATAACGAACCTCTGTCAAGAAGTGAGCATCTGGCGTACGGGTCAACGGTACGTTAGAACCCCACGTCATGATGTAACCAGCATTATACCAGTCACCAGATTCAGGTGTATCAGTTTGTTCACCCCAAACTTGAGGGCTGGAAGGTGGCAAATCGGCATACCAGTCATAGAAGGACAATGGTGTGCCACCCATCAAGTTAAGGAAACGAGCCCCTGCTGCATAGGACAACATGGACATCGCAGGAATTACAGAGAAGCCTGCGTTGCGGTCAGGGCCATATGTTTTTGCTGTATATAGTAAGGATGCTGCAGTAATTTCTGTTGCTTCATCCCATGTGGAGCGCACAAAGCCACCCATACCACGGGCTGACTTATATTTTTTCGCTTTTTCAGGATCTTCTACGATAGATTTCCAAGCTTCGATTGGATTCTTAGCATTCTTCTTCGCTTCTCTCCAAAGCTCAGCCAATTCGCCACGTACATAAGGATATTTTACGCGCAAAGGGCTATAAAGATACCAAGAGAATGTTGCACCACGAGGGCACCCACGTGGTTCATAATCTGGCATATCATCTGGTGTTTCAGGGTAGTCAATTGCTTGATTTTCCCAGGCTACAACACCGTTTTTAACATAAATATTCCAGCTACAAGAACCAGTACAGTTTACGCCATGCGTTGTGCGGACAACTTTATCGTAAGACCAACGGTCACGATAATAATTTTCCCATTCACGACCTCCATCTTCTGTGATTTGATGGCCGTTTGGAGATACTTCCTTCTTGCGAAGAAACTTAAACTTTTGAGACAACAAGCTCATCTCGTGTCCTCCTTCAAAACTACAAAAAAATCCCTTGTGCTAGATGTGCTAACACAAGGGAGAAAATCCTGTTATTCGATATTACTAATATTAGGGTCAATACCATCAACCTCTAAATCAAGTAATCCGATTAAAGCGTCAAAATCACAGATTACTAGATGGTGTTTGTCATAGGCTACATAGCCTAACTTACGTAACTCACTTAACATGCGATTTAAACTTTCTCTTGATGTGGCAGCAAACTCAGCCAATTCTTGATTTGTTAGGGCAATATCAATAAAGATACCATCCTCGCGCTTTACACCATAACTATTGGCTAAGCGCAACAAAGTAGAATAGAATGCTCCCTTCTTGCCGTAAAGTAGCAAGTCCCGGTATTTTGCCTGTTGACGACGCATATGTAAAGTGTAGATTTTCATCATTGCAATAGCCAATGAATGGTCTTTTGCAATAGCCCCTTCCAACACATCATAGCGTATACAATAAACAGAGCAATCCTCCCGAGCAATGGCGTTGAACACATATGTTCTAGTGTTCTCCTCATACAACGGAACCTCACCAATTACATTATTCGGCCCTACTAAACGCAACGCAAAAATGTGTCCGCTAGCTTCGAACTTCTTAATGCTCATTCTACCTTTTACTACTACGTAAAAGTATTCTGCCTTGTCCCCCTCACGGAAGAGAAAATCACCTTTTTTAAGATGTAGTTCCTCACCCGGCAAAGCAAGCAATTGGTTAATTAATTCTTGATCCATACCATTATCACTCCACAGTACTTTTATAACAAAATCCATTAGTTATACTAATCTATTTATAGTAAAAGTACGTATACTATATACTTTTTCGTATATATATGATTATTATAACTTATTAATTTCAGAATATGTGTGTTTTACATCACATTCACAAAAAAAATTACACTATATAATATATCTGTGATGTAAGACATTGAAAAATATTAATGCTACAATAATTATAACGCAGTTTTGTAAGTAAATCGAATGCTTTCTATGGAAATTCTTTAGATTTTACTATTTATATATATACTATATATAATCTTATATATTTTTCTTGTCTACGTGTATAGTTGTTACAGTAAGGAGAAGTTCAAAATGAACGAACTAAAAATGCCTCAAGTAGGTGCAAGCCGCAGCGAAATCGTGGCTAATTGGCAACCGGAGAATCCGGAATTTTGGGAAAAGTTTGGCAAAAAAATTGCTAAACAAAACCTCGTTATATCCACTATTGCCTTAACACTTTCATTCTGTGTTTGGTACTTATGGGCAACCATTGCGGCTCAGCTAAATAGCGCTGGATTTAACTTTACTACTGATCAATTATTTACATTGGCTGCCTTACCAGGCCTAGTAGGTGCCACATTGCGATTTGTATACACATACATGCCAGCACTGTTAGGCGGTAAAAACTGGACATTTATTTCCACAATTATCTTATTAGTTCCTGTTGTGTGGCTCGGCTTTGCTGTACAAGATACAACAACTTCTTATGCGACATTTATGATTTTAACAGCCCTTATCGGTTTAGCAGGTGCCAACTTCTCATCCTCTATGGCATACATTGGTAACTTCTTCCCTAAATCTGAAAAAGGCACAGCTCTTGGTATCAACGGTGGAGTTGGTAATCTTGGCATTTCTGTAATCTACTTCCTAGCTCCATTTGCTATGGGATCTGCGGCTTTAGGTAGTGTATTTGGTGTAACGCCAACAATTATTAAGGGCAACGCAGTATATCTAGCTAATGCAGCTTTCATGTGGGTTGTACCTCTTGTTGTTATCCTTGCATTGATGACTCGCTTCATGGATAACCTACCTCTAGAAAAACCAAATCCTAAAAACCTCGTACAAATCTTTGGTAACAAGCACACATGGGCGTTAACATTGCTCTATACATGTTCTTTCGGTGCATTCTCTGGTTACGCAGCAGCACTTGGTCTATTAGTAGGCAAAGAATTCCCTGAAATTCCATTTGCTTCTATCGCATTTGTAGGTCCACTCGTAGCAGGTGCCCTTCGTCCTGTGGGTGGTTGGTTAGCAGATAAAATCAATAGTGGTACAAAAGTTACCTTTATTAGTCTTATCGGCTTATGTGCATCAACCGCATTAATTGCAGTTGGTGTAGATATGCACAACTTCCCATTCTTCTTTGCAATGTCCGTATTAACTTTTGTATGCTGTGGTTTTGCTACCGGCGCAACATTCCGTATGATTCCACACGTATTTGGCAATCCATTGCTCTCCTCTTTAATTACAGGTTTCGTAGCCGCTGTAGCTGCATATGGTGCCTTCATTACACCTAAGATTTTTGGCTTTGTATATTCCATGTTCGGCAATATTCACCCAGCCTTTGCTGTATTACTTGCGTTCAACCTTGTAACTGTATCTGTGTGCTACTGGTTCTATGTGCGTAAAGGTGCAAACATGAACGTATAATTTTCTGGAACAGAAAATTTACGTTCACTGAACAGTACAACAAAATATAATTCACTTTTCTATACTAAGTGATAAAAGAAACCCCGCATCTCTCCTCCATACTTATCAGGTCTGCGGCCTAGGGCCTTGACCTCGTAAGTCGGATCGATGCGGGGTTCTCTTTTATGAGAATATAGTTGCGAATGCGATACTCATATATTGTGAATTATATTTTGCGAAGTATAGTGCGTATATTAACTTTTCTATTCAAAATTATAGCCTTCATTTTGAGGGAAGAAAAATGGACTGCTAAGCAGTCCATTCATTCTAATTTGACGATATATATCTTTATCTCTATAATATAAATAGATAGTCAGACGAGTAGGAACGTCAGGCGCATCTCAAAAACAAAACATATAGGAAATGGCCTTTCTGTTTATCTAATTACACTGGGTAACGGAGGGCTATTTGCTTTTTGTAAGGCAAATAAGCGCTATAAGTGCACCAAAGGAAACGACTAATGTCAATATTCCAATGATAACTGTAATAAGTTCAAAGTCACTCATAAGCTCACCCCCTTCTATAACGAAGAGAGACCCAACCTCGCCGACTACCTTAAGAACATTATAAATCGAACGAATATACGATACAATAAGCAGTTATTTATCGATATATATGAATTAAATAATAATAAAAAGGGACTGCCAAGCAGTCCCTTTTTATTATCCAAAGATTTCTTCTAGTAGTGCATCATCGATGATGGTACCAACGTAGAAGTCGCTGAAGATGCCGTATTTTGCACTGGCTTCTTCGAAGCGCATATCGTATACAATTTTTTTGAATTGGATGTCGTCGTTACTAAAGATAGTAATACCCCATTCCCAGTCGTCTAGGCCACAGCCACCAGTAGTGAATTCAGATAATACATCCAAGTATGTTTTACCAAGTTCACCGTGAGCTTTCATCAAAGCACCGCGCTCTTGCGGTGGTAACATGAACCAATTGTCATCACCTTCGCGTTTTTTACTCATATTATAAAAACAGATATATTTATCGCGAGGTACATGAGGATATAATTTTTGATTAACCTCCTCTGTATCTAACTTGGCCTTAACATAGGTGCTTACTTCTGTTACAGAAGAATAAGAATAAGTTTGCACCAACACGCTTGCAATAGCTAGACGACGGAATTTACGTTCTACTTGAGCCAAGTATTCAAGGGATGGACCTAGAATCCATAGGATTAAATCCCCTTTTGCTCCATTACAATCATAGAATGCATAGCTACCTTCTTTAGCTTGATGTTTAGCTTCAAGGTCAGCTAAGAATGCTTTTAATTCATTGCGCGCTGCTGCTTTTTCATCCTCTGTGAAGCAGTTCCATGCGCTGAAATCCATGGCAAATACCATGTGTTGGCTATGCCAACCTTCTACTGTAGGGATTGCTTTTCCCATTATGATCACTCCTATCTATGGTGATTATATCAAAATAATAATGTATATCTATAATTACGGAAATCAAAAGACTCCACTTACTATTATAGCATATAGAGTCTTTTCAATTTAGTTTCTATTTAGATTTTTTATTAGTATATTCTTTAGTTAAGACTAAATTACTGCTTTTAGGCTGAGATAATCCTATGTCGCTTAATACTGTACTAACGCTTTTAAGCAAGTCACTATTTTACTTGTCATTCACAAGTTTTTCTACGAGTTCTTTTGCTTGTTTTACACCGTCAGGAATCCCGATACCATCAAATGGCGTACCGATGAGGTGTAGATTTGGATAATGCTCGGCTACATGTTCACGGACAGCTTTAATACCTGCACGATGGCCTACATTATATTGAGGCATGCAGTGAATGAGACGATTGATGCGCACCCACTCTGGTTTGACCGAGAAACCCATGATATGTTGAATTTCTTTGACTGCCAATTCTGAAAGTTCCTCTTCACTGAGTCGTTCTACTACATCATTACCTGGCTTACCAATAAAGACACGCAAAACCACCTTATCATCAGGGGTAGTTTGAGGCCATTTTTGATTAAGAATGGTACACGCTGTAAGAGGTGTATCCGTATTACGGGTAATAAGCAGACCCGATCCTTTTAAATCACCATCAAAAGTACTTTTATCAAAGGCCATAATAGCAATGGCGCAACTAGATTGCTCCATGGATCGCAAGAAATCAAAACCCGCATCATCCTTGAACCATTGAGTATATGTTGCCGGCGGTGTAGTGATAATCACATGGTCTGCCATAGATTGACAGCCACAAGAATCGTTACACGACTTCACTACATCGATTGCATATACACCATCAATATATCGAATATCAGAAACTAGCGCACCTGTATGCAAGTGTACATTACTAGGCATAGCCTTGACGATAGCAGTAATCACGCTTTCAAGGCCACCTATCAATTGACGGAACATGCCAGATTGAGCAGCAGTACCCTTTCGACTTTCCATATCCGCTTGTGCCTTAGCAGACTGATGATTAGAACTAGTCTTTGTCACATGACTAGAACTGCTTACACTATTACCAGCAGAAGTATCTTGACTAGTCTTAGCTTCGTGGCTTTCAAATTGACAGTCCGTCATGGTTCCTTTACCAGCTCGAGGCACATCACCTTCAGTAACAGCCCCTTTGGCGGCCTTAGAGACACCTGCTTTGGAATGACTCATCTTAGCAGCCATCATACCTTTTACCATGTTCCCATATTTTTGTTCTACTTGAATAAAATGAGGGAATGTCGACAATAGGCTAATTTTATAAATATCGCCACCATAGATACCAGCTAATAGGGGCTCGATGAGTTTATCCATCATTTCTTGTCCTAAGTGGTATTTGAAAAAATGACCAATGGATACATCCCCATTTTTATCGAGTTGGTATGGTTTCTTAAAATAATCTAGGCCAGCACGCAATTTACCAGGCCATGAAATGAGTGTTGCTTTCACAAAGGGCATCATTTCCGTAGGAATGCCCATGATGGAGCCGCCCGGAATTGGGTGGATAGAGCCCTTATCATATACAAAGGCTTGACCTGTTTCATTAGACACAAGGGTATCACCTAGTCCAAGATCATGCACGAGATCTGTCATTTCTGTTTTACGCCCCAAATAGGAGTCAGGACCGAGTTCCACTACGAAGTCATCCACACGTTGCGTTTGTATTTTCCCACCAAATCGTGGTGCTTGTTCGAAAAGAGTAATGGTCCATTCCGGCTTTGCATGGCCTAAATAATAAGCCGCTGTTAGCCCTGTTAAGCCACCGCCCACAATTGTTACATTCACGAATGAATCCTTTCTATTATTGCACTCGCCATTGCTTGTAAAAATGTTTCATTACAATTTGGCATGGGTGCACGCATATATGTTGCGCCCTTTGCTTCAACGAGTTCTTTACACTCCACATCATTATCGTACAGTACCTCAACGTGATTGCTTACAAATCCAAATGGTACAAAAGCAATGCGAGTAGCACCAGTTTGTAAAGCTTCATTGATTGCATCCTCTACGGTAGGTTCCAACCATTGGCCATGAGGAGCCGCACTTTGCCATGCCACAGTCCAGTTCGGTAATTTACAATATTCAGCAATCTCTTTAGCGCTTTCCTCTAAAGCCAACGCATACGAATCGCCATCATGATTATTGATAAGAGGTATACTGTGCGCACTAAAAATAACGAATACATCTTTAGCATTATGCACACACTTTGAAAGTGCTTTTACCCAGTATTCCTTAAAAGTTGGTTGATCCCACCATGAACGGATAAAGTCAAATGTCACATTATCATGGTTTGAAATGGCTGCTTGCACTTGTTTTTCATAAGCTCCAGTACCGAGAGCGGTGAAGAATGGAGCTGTTACAATAGCGATAATATGCTCCACTCCTTGCTGGACTAAGCAGTCAACCGCATCTGCAATGGATGGTTTCATGTGTAAAAAACCAATAGCGGAAGGCATAGTTGGCAACAGAGTAAGCAAGGTTTTATATTGGCACTCTGCCATAGTTTGGAGTTCAACATTTTCCCATTGACCGATGGTATCATAACGCTTAGTAAGATTGGCAATTTCTCCTTCCGTTGGTACACGGCCACGACGAATACTCGTCATATAAGGTACTAAATCATCCTTACTTGAAGGGCTACCATAAGACAGGAATAATAATCCTTTTTTTTCTACTTTCACTAATTTACCTCTCTTGAGCCCAAATTTCACGACTACGTTCATGCACATAGTCCGTTAGCCAATGGAGTTTTTGAGGATCTGCCTCCGGGAATACGCCATGGCCTAAATTAAAGATATGGCGACCATAGCGAACACCGTCAAGCAAGATGCGATCCACTTCGCGAGCCAATGTTTTTTCGTCTCCGAACAAATACGCCGGATCTAAGTTACCTTGTACCGTTTGTGTTACGCCACGCTCGTTTGCCATAACGATGGAACTACGCCAATCAAGGGCAATGACATCTAACGGCAAATGAGACCAAATAGACACCAAATGATCCGTACCAACGCCATTCATGGCCATTGGCAAATGAGGATATTTAGCTTTCACAGTCTTGATAATCCGTTCCATATGAGGGTAAATCCCTTGTTTATACTGATCTGCATTAACAGCCCCTACCCAAGAGTCGAAGATTTGAAGTGCATTGGCACCCGCTTCGGCTTGCATGGATAAGTACGCAATGGACATGTCCGCCAGTTTAGTCATCAATGCATTCCACACATGAGGAGCACCGATGAGCATGCCACGAGTCTTATTGTAGTTCTTCGTTGGTCCCCCTTCGATAAGGTAGGATGCAATCGTAAACGGCGCACCGCAAAAACCAATGAGTGGCACGTCGAGCATGCCAGATGTTAAGAGTGTAATCGTTTTACCGATATACTCTACCTTGGTAGGATCAAAGGAATCTAGAGCATCTACATCAGCCATAGAACGGATAGGCGTGCTAAACACAGGGCCCACACCGGCCTTGAGTTCAACATTTACATTCATAGCCACCATTGGGCTCATGATATCTTTGTAGAGAATCGCCGCATCAACGCCGTATTCCTTAACAGGTAATTCCGTAACACGAGCACATAACTCGGGCTCTTTTGTAATTTCAAATAATGAATATTTCTCTTTGATTTTGCGATATTCCGCTTGGCTACGACCAGCTTGACGCATATACCACACAGGCGTTACACCAGGGTTCTTCCCTTGGATCATGTCCAAATAAGCTGTGTTCAAGTACTCAACCCCTTTCGTTCTAAATGTATACTAACACACTATGGTAACTAAAACAGTTACTTTGGTTACAATCACACACATTATTTATTCTTTAATAATCCCTAATAATCCCTGTGAAAGCATGTGCCTCCACAGGGATTATTATTTCATTACCACTTTGATTTAACTAAGACTTTAATTCAAGTATGTCGTTAAATTTACTAGTACTGTAATGTAACCACTACTTTAATTTGACTGAGTCTTTAATTCAAGTCCGAAATTCATTTAGCTACGACTTAGTCTATGGCAATCGATGCCCATAATAGATTGAGCCATATCATATACAGAGCGTTGACAGGTAAAGAGCCAAATCTGTTGATTCTTCCCAAGCTCGGCCAACAATTCCAAGGCACTACGTTGACGGTTTTCGTCAAAGCGTACCAAAATATCATCCAAGATAATCGGCAAGGATTCTACTTGATAAGAGAATACCTTGGCTAGGGCGAGACGCAATGCCAAGTAAACTTGGTCAGCTAGACCACTAGACCAGAATTTAAGTTCTAGTCGTTCCCCATTGTTGTTGATAAGTGCTACCCCTTTATTGATACCTAGAATATCAAGCGTATACCTCTCACCAGTTAGTCTTTCAACATAAGAGGAAGCAAGCTCTAACATATGAGGTTGTTTTTCTTGTTCATACGATTGTTGAGCCTTATCCATACAATGGCTTATCAATACTTGCGTAGCCCAATCTTCCAGAGCAGACTCTAATTCACTTTGTAAAGCCTCTCGTTCTTGCAACATTTGGTGTTGTTCCTGGTCAGAACCAAGTGTACGCATTGCTTCAACGATTTGGCCGCGGCGCTCGTACAAGGTAGCCAATTTATCTTCGATAGAGGCTATTTCACGCTCAGAATGAGCCAATTCATCCAACCAGTTATCCTTGTTGCCTTCACGCAAACGACGGTAGAACAAGTCTTTATTCTCTGCATCAGGAGCAAGTAAATCAAGCTGTACCTGACTTTGTTTGTAGATGGTTTGCCACTGTTTATATTGGTCCTCATCGATAAGATGTTGACGATACTCGTTAGAGCTTTCCATACCAGCTTTATGGAGCAGCTCTTGTTGACGAAGGAGTAGCTCTTTTTCCTTGCGATGCCAATTATCGTATTCATTGCGGAAGCTTTTACGTTGCGCTTCCTTTTGTTCCCATACAATCTTATTTTGTTGGAAGTTCTTATATTGGTTATAAATGCGTTTTAGCTCTGTTGGAGATACTGGCGCCTCTATCCCAAGGTTATACCACAAAGCCATCGCTTGGTCTTCAATAATACGTAGACCTTCTTTATGCTCTGCTAAACGCTTTTCATAGCCTTCTATAGTACGTAGTTGCTCATGATATTGATCATATTCATGTTTGAGGCCAAAGAAATCATCTTCATCGAGACTCTTAGCCGCCCCTCGGGGTAACCAGTTTTGCCATGCTGCGAGGGCTTCATCGTAAATGCCTTGTAATGTATGACCATCTTGAATCCAACGTTCAAGATGTGCCGCCCCTTCTAAGGATGGTACAGGACTCGCTGTAGGCGTAGCAGCCTTGATCAAAGCCTCTAGCTGATGCTCTACATCGGATTTACGGGAGGATAAAATTTGTAACTCATAGTTTAATTTAGACACTTCAGAGTTACCATTATGAAGCCTCCATGTAGCATACCAGAATAGCCCCATAGATAGAATCAAAAAAATAAAACCACCTATAGTATAAAATGCAGATTCAAGAACCAACAGGCCTGCTAATACTACCAATACAGCAATAACAGCACCTATACCACTAATGCGTTGTAGCCATTTTGGCAGAATTGTAGGCTGTGCATCTGAACCAGAACTATTCCGTCTAGCCTCTACTCGATCTATATCCATTAAGATACGATCTAATTCACGCTCTAAATATTCTTTTTTAGCTAATTCTTCTTCACTAAAGTTAGGTAAGGATGCCCCTTCAAGGTTCGCCGTCGGCACCTCATCGGTAGCCTCTGCAGGTTTGCGGTCTTGCCAATGTAAAAGTTGTTCTTTTGCGGTGCGCAAACGACTTGCCAAACGTTCTCCATCAAACCAATTGATGTCTTCTGCCATTGGCTCATCATGACGCCACGCAGAATGTAAGGTGCGTGAAAACTCCAATTGTTCCCTAACCTTACGGATGTACGCATCGCCTTCTTCGCACTCACGGCGTAACTGCTCCCATTTAGCACCTTGTTGAATAAGATCTTCAATATCTTGGCCATAAGTTCCAAATGGGCTATCAGGACTAAAGTTAGCTGGCATCAATGCCGCTTCCTTTTCCTGCCATAATTGCATATTGTCACGAGCCCGTTTAATTTCTTCATCAAGGCGAAGAAACTCATCACGACTCAAGGCGAGCTCACTATTGTACTGCTGCATGTGCATACGTGCCTCTTCACTGCGACGATACGTATCCCACGCACGCAATACTACATCGATACCATCCCGATATTCCTTCCATTCTTTCAACTGATTTTGCAATTCCATTTCGGTTTGCTCCGTACTATGAAAGACGGTTTGTAATTCCACATATTGCGCTTCATGCTCCGCCAACTGACTCAGCTTTTGGCGGTTTTCTTTAAGCTCATCCATCAATACATTGATGCGACGTTTACCATTCGAGGATGCTACAAGTAGGTCTGTGGCCCCTTTTTCAACATCCTTAACAGCGCCACCTAAGTGTTCTCCCCCTTCAGCGCCAAAGAATCGGGAACGAACCTCTACCTCTTGTAATACATCAAGGCCTTGTAGGTCGTCTAATGTTAACGCAAATATGCGGTTATATGTTTTTTTATCGATGCCATGCCACCAATGTTGAGCCGGCTCTTCATGGATGGCAGGATTACCAGGACTGTAAAAGTCTAACTGCTTACCCTTACGACCGATATAATAGCTTTCACCATTACGGTCCACATCAAGGGCCCCCGTCATAGGACCATAAGCCTTATGAGTACCACCAAACAACAAGGTGCGCATCCCTTCGAGCAAGGATGTCTTACCACTTTCATTAGGGCCATACATGAGTTGAACCCCATTGTCACCCGTAGTGAAAGACCAGTCGCGATACGGGCCAAATTCATCAAATCGTATGCGTTTAATGTTCATCATTAGCCCCCATCAATACAGTAACACCTTCAATTTCACAACGTTTCAAAGCTCGTGCCAATAATTCATCACTTAATAAATCGGCATATGCGCCTAAGCGCTTAAATTCAGGACGATTCGCCATAATTTGGCGCGCAGTCTGTATTGCATTCCCATCTACCATATCATCATAAGCACGCAAATAATCACCTACTACATCTGTTAATAGACGTCGTTCGACTAGATTAATACTAGGTCTTGTATTAGAAATGATACGGTAAGGCATAACAAATATAGATTTGCCTTTCTCTTCATTTTGAGACTCTTGCAACCATAGTTTTCGAATTCCCTCTTGCGTACATAGGCGATGTAGAGGTCCTGTACCGGACAAAACGATGGATAGCAAGATGTTTTTCTTATGCTGCTTTCGCAAGTTTTCTTTTTTACGGCGCAAAATCTCTAAGAAATCTGTTTCATTTTGCATGCCAGCAATATCGATTTTGATTTCCTCAAACCGGACAGCGCAGGTGTCGATAAATCGCAAATCACAATGACCATTATGAGATACAGATACAAGATAACACCCCTTAGGTCCATGTTCTTTACGATGCAATCCTTGCGAATTACCAGCATAAACTACGAGAGGCTCCTCGCTAAGAACTTGAGATTTATGAATATGGCCCAATGCCCAATAATCCATAGCGGCCTCTGTTAAATCAGTTAAGTTACAAGGTCCTGTTACATTGTGGTTTTCAGAGCCTACACTAGAACCTACAGTACCATGCATGACAGCAAGAGAAAATTCATCCCGTTCAAAAGCTCTGTATTGACGAGCATAGTTGTCACTTTCATTACCATGACCACAGCTGATGCCATATACGCCACCAATTTCTATATTGTTAACGATGAGCGGGAAACGCTGTACCTGTTCGCTAGAAAATACATGTACATTATCTGGCATCTGTAATTGTGCTTTCCAGCTTTCAGCAGGATCATGGTTACCTTGTACCATATAGACATCAATACGATGCTCCGCCAAGCGATACATGGCGCGCACAAAACGGACTTGAGCCTCTAAATTATGGTCTTCGCTATTATAAATATCACCAGCTATTACAACAGCATGAACATGTTCTGTAATAGCAGTATCAATAATTTTATCTAAGGCTACATAAGTGGCTTCACTTACGGCGCGATCAACGGCATTGCTAATACCTGTAGCATATTGAAAGGGTGCCCCTAAATGCAGATCACCACAGTGTATAAATCGAAACGGCTGCATCTATATCCACTCCTCCATTAATATTCTTATTATAGTTATATATAGTAATTACAATAGTTTATTATACTACAAAACCTTAAAGATAAGTTAAAAATAACTATCATTTAGCATCAAAAAGATATAGTTAAACTAAACTTCTCTTAACTATTAATAAATATAAATTATAAGATAAGCACATATTCTTTCATCATAAGATATAAATCATAATATATTTTTTGTTAACCAATTCATGCATTAAGTTGACAATTTATGTGCGAACGTTTACAATCAAATTGTCAATATATTATGTTTTTATTAAGTTAACAATTTCCTGGAGGCTATTATGGCTTTGCCTATAGATCAACAACCATCCCAAGTGGGTACATACGAAAAAATACTTACCATTGCAAACCGCATCATGAACGGCGGCGAAATTACAAAAGAAGAAGCAATCGAGCTAATTCATACTTCAGATGATGATACTATGATTTTACTCGCTATGGCTGATAAAATTCGCCAACATTTCAATGATAATTCTGTGGATGTATGCGCCATTGTTAATGCTCGATCAGGCAAATGTCCTGAAAACTGTAAATTCTGTGCTCAATCCGCACACCACAACACAGGCGTTCAGGAGTATCCTTTCATGGATGAAGAAAGCATTCTCCAAGCAGCACGTAAAGCTAAAGAGGCTGGTGCCATTCGTTTTTCCATCGTAACAAGTGGTCGTAATACTAATAACCCTGATGAATTTGATCAAATCATCCACGTATTAGGCCGTATCAAAAACGAAATTGGCCTTGAAATCTGCTGTTCTCTTGGGTTGTTAACTTACGAACAAGCACTCAAATTAAAAGAAGTTGGTGTTACTCGATACCATTCCAATATCGAAACGGCACCTAGTCACTTCCCAGATATTTGTACTACACATTCCTACGAAGATAAAATGTTTACCATAGATAATGCACAAAAAGCAGGCATCCGTGTTTGCTCTGGTGGCATTCTTGGCCTTAACGAAACATTAGAACAACGTGTAGAAATGGCGTTCGAACTTAAACGTTTACATATTGACTCCGTGCCATTAAACATTTTGAATCCTGTTAAAGGGACTCCATTTGAAAGCAACGAAGCTTTACGTCCATTGGATATCTTACGTACCTTCGCCGTATTCCGTTTCATCTTGCCAAATGCATTGATTCGTACTGCAGGCGGTCGCGAAGTAAATCTACGGGACTTACAATCTTATGCTCTAAAAGGTGGCCTAAACGGTATCATGGTTGGTGGCTACTTAACTACTGGCGGTCGTTCACCTCAAGACGATCTCCAAATGATTCAAGACTTGGAGTTGACTCGCAATACAGCTCAAGTCTAAAAGCCTCATATATACCATTCTCCATATCTAGAGGATGTAGTATATAAATTATTCCCTAATGCTTTATAAATATTTTACACATAAAAAGAACCATCTAGTTTGCTGTACTAGATGGTTCTTTTATTTCCATAATAAAATGTAAATGGCTTGACCATTTGTGTTACCCGCAATGGGCTCAGGATTCTCATTAAATTCTACATTCTCATACGGCGTCCCGTCTGACATGTACGCATCTACCTTCAATGTTTCCATGGTTCGATTATATCTACTGATATAAACTTTATATCGCAATTCGTCGCCACCCAGTTCATTAACTCGCAGCCACAAAAGTGCATCGTAATCACTCTTCTGTACACTGTCATTGTCAATAAATAATTGGTTTCCTGATGCATCTGGTCCAACATAGTACCAGTCCGTTGCGTTAGTAGTCCCCCCTATACTGAGTAGCCACAAAAGTGTTAATATGGTGAATATTTTACTCATATGACTGCCCCTCTCATGCTATTGAGCTGTATATTTTATAAAAGCTTAATGTGGATAAACCTTTATAAAATATACAACTTCTCCTTTATATAATACCAAAATTGTCCCATATTTATCAACAATAATTAAAATTAATTACCATGTTTTTTACAAATATAAGAAACTTAAAGAAATTTATTAAATTTCTTCATTTTTAACTCATTTACCCTTCCTATAATGATAATGTCAAATGATAGATAGAGGTAACAATTCCCTGGTTACCGTACGTGTATTTATCTCCCGACAAGTAATACTAACCCCAAACCTACTACTTGTTTAAATACATGTTTCATTTGATATTAATACTAACACTCCCCTTACATGAAAAAAGGACTCCCAATGGAGTCCTTTTTTCGTTGTCTAAAAAATTCATAGAATACTAAAACATAAGCGAGTTTGAATACTATTTACTTTGTAAACCACGATAAACGAGTTCAAAAATAATTTTCTGAGCTTCTAACCACTCATCACTTTGAGACCACTTATATTCTTTATTAACAGCATATAGTCCGTGTACTAAAAATAAAAAAATAGATACGCCCACATCAAATGAAACCCCAAGTGCTTCTGCCATAACAAGCCCTTGCCGATCTTTTTCACGCCGTATAATGCGTTGTAATACATATTCTGAAATTTGTTCATCCAAAAATAAAGGTAAATACTTTTTATGTCGTATAATACGCTGACATAAAGGCAATCTATCAAAAATAGAATCGTATGCTTCTCTCAACGAAACAGAATTAGAAGCAGCTGATAAGGACCCTTCTTTTAACAATATACGTGTCATTTCTTTTCGAGTTATCATAAAACCTCCAATATAGACACTTTTATACAATATGTCTATTAATAAACAGAGTGTTAATTATTGTTGAGACTAGTATAACAAAACAAGGTACACTAATTCTAGAGATTACAAATAATAATCTATTCAATTAAATCAATAATAATTCAATTAAGGAGATAACTATGACACAATATACTCACATTCGAAATGCAACGGGAAAATTAACAATAAAAAACACAACATTTCTTATTGATCCATTCTTAGCACCAAAAGATACTTATCCTGGCTTTGAAGGAACATTTAACTATCAACAAAGAATGCCTATGGTTGATTTGCCTGTATCAATGGATGAGCTATTAAACGATGTAACAGCAGTAGTAGTTACACATACACATCTTGATCATTGGGATGATACGGCAATCAATTCTATTCCAAAATCACTTCCTATTTTTGTACAAAATACAGCGGACAAAGAACTTATTACTACTCAAGGTTTTAACGATGTACGCATTATTTTTGAAAGTCTGGAGTTTAATGGTATCACATTAAGAAAAACAGGTGGCTCCCACGGCACTGTAGAAATGTATGCAAATCCAGTTCTCGCACCATTAGCAGGCGATGCGATGGGCGTTATTTTTGAAGCAGCAGACGAACCAACTGTGTACCTTGTAGGCGATACAGTTTGGACAAGTGATGTAGAGAAGGCCCTCCTTCGCTTCGACCCTAACGTTATTATTATGAACACTGGATATGCTCAAATTTTAGGCTTTGAAGATAGTATTATTATGGGTACAAAAGATATTGCCCGCATGGTGGTACGTAAACCAGAGGCTAAAATTATTGCGGTTCACATGGATACAGTTAATCATACTGCAACAAGTCGTAAGGATGTGCGCAAATTTATCAAAGGCACCAACATTGAAAGCCATGTAGCAGTGCCTGAAGATGGTGAAACCATCACACTTTAATAGGTCTAAAACAATTAGTACATTATACTACGGCCAATACAAGACTAGTAAAAAATCGATCCACAAACAATAAAAAACACCCTCTTAATTCTAATAGTCATAATAACTATAAGATCTATAGAGGGTGTTTTTATACTTAACTACAAATTATAATCTATCAAAAGATAAACTATTTTACTTCAGCCCAACCTAAAGCAGCACGCTTTTCATCGATATCTGCCAAGATTTTCTCAGCTACTTTAGCAGGATCCGTATTTACATACATAACAGAGCCTAAGATATCCTTAGTATCTTCTTTAAGCCATTTTGTAACGGCATCAGAGCCTTGTGTAGGCGGCTCAACACAGTGGTAAGAGTTAATCCCCATCAAGCGGAAGCCAAGGGATGCATCAATACCCTTTTCGTTAGACCATTCAGGGCTAGACATAGCAAATGGCAATTGTGGTAAATTAAGGCCGAGCTCTGCAGCAATACCACCGAAGATGCCGGAGGAACGTGCATTATCTACACATTCGCCCACATGCCATACTGGTGGTTGATCATCGCCTAAGAACTCTTGCAATGCAGGGCTACATTTTTTGTTAGCATCTGTATTGCAATAGCCAAGTTTCATCAATGGGAAGGATGCACAACCGTTTGTAAGGATGATACAGCCATTTTTAATAAGTGTATCAACGATATCTACAGTTGCTTTTTCGTAGATAACGCGAGGGTTGGAACAACCTACTACGTTAACGATACCGCGAACTTTACCAGATTTTAATGCCTCTGCCAATGGTTTGAAGGAACCATAATGTTTAACAGTAGATTCTGGAGAGAAACCAACTTCTGCAGTAATTTCATATGGCGGAATGAATACAGGCATACCCTTGCGCAATTCATGAGCTTCAAGAGCGCGATCCAAAATTTTGCGAGCCAAATCTTTTGTTTCAGCCAAGTTAGTGTGATGATGATCGTAGCCGATGTGTTCAGCACCTGGTAAACGAGCTGCATCAGACGTAGTGATAACCTTTGTGTTGAAGCAACGTGCTACGTCCATGATAGCAGGATATACGTCTTGTACGTCAGCTACCCAGCAATCGAGTGCGCCTGTACCAAGTACGAGCTCAGCGCCGATAGCATTACACAATGGAATAACATTTTCATAGCGGTACATACTGGATAAGCCAGAGCAGCAAATACCATAGAATTGAATACCTTTAGCTCCGATAGCTTTTGCTTTTTCTAAATACTCTTCGGACGCACCAATCTTACAAATTTGAGAAACCAATGTTGGCAAGTGACCATGAACAGCGATGTTAACATACCCTTTTTTCAAGGCTCCAATGTTAACTTTGGATGTACGGCGACCGCCTTGACCGAATAATGCATCAGTAGCGATATCTGCGGCCACTACGCCTGTGAATGTGAACGCAAGACCACAACGTAAGAATTGTTTCATGTTGCTTTCCCAATCGCCATCTGTACCTACGGTTGTACGATGATATGCATCAAAGGCTTCATTGTATGCGGAAACAGGCAAGATATCCAAGTTTTTCCAAACTTCGCGACGCTCTGCAGGAGCCATAGCTGTAATTGTTTTATATTCACCTGGCAATGCACGGCTCAAATCTTCGAGCAATACATCTGCTAAATCATTAGCCACTTCTTTCAAGGAACGACCTTCTTCAGGGATGTTGAAAGCCTTACATACAGTACGGATTTTTTCTTCCCCTAAAATTGGAATGTCCAATTGGTCATTAGCAGCAGCTTTCAAAGAAATCAAGATTTCACGAGCATGTGCACCATGTTGAGTCAAACCACCTGCAGCAGCACGTGTCATATTACGAGCTACGATGAGGTCAGCATCCGCACCGCAGACACCACGAGGACTCTTAGGTGTAATTTTACAAGGGCCCATGAAACAGATACGACAACATATACCAGCAATACCAAATGTACATTGTGGTTGTTGTTTATCAAAGCGGTCAAATACCGTATCACAACCGATTTGCTCCATACGAAGAATCATTTCACGCACAGCAGGATCTGGTGTTTGTTCAATTACATCTTGTTTTGTAGGCCATGTTTTACGATACTCAGCAACAGCTTTCATGTAGTCATTTACACCATGTTCATGAGGTACCCCTGGTTCATGAGTGTGTGGCACCCATTTATCCGTCGGAAGAGCCTTTGCATGACTATGATCGTGGTCATGTTGATGATCGTGGTCGTGACCATGATGATCATGACCGCCACAGTGGCAATGATGTTCATGATTATGGTCGTGACCATGTTGTTCACCATGATTGTGTTCATGGGTATTTTTATTTTCCACATCTTTACTCATTTGAAACCTCCTAGGGGCCTACATAGGCCAACCAATAAAAACAAAAACATATTCTACTTTTAATTCACTTTAAATCCACTACAATGATGGGTTTTAAATCCTATCTCCTAAATATGTTTTAATCTACTATAAGTATATTTTCTGAAAAGACATTTGTCAATTAGAATTTGAGAAATTTTTGACGCATCTATATCTAAGAATATGATAATTACTATATTTATTTAATTCGATTCTTTCAGTTTCTTTTCATAAATAAAAAGAGACTAATTCCTAAATTTTACAGGAATTAGTCTCTTTATTTTATTGATTAATTGATTGATTTACGTATTAATTTATATATTAATTATTAATTTATTAATATGATCCACCCCTCAGGATATGCCACCTAACCATCTTTATACCTATACACTACAAAAATTGCAGCATGATATGTGCTACTTCAGATAAATGGAAACGTTTTGCCCGATCAGACCTCGCCACAAGAACTAATTGGCGGAAACAAAGTTTCGATGCAAGAGGATAGAATTTAACCTTATCGTCATCCCCCTTTCTATTGAGCGTGCTCGGCAAGAATGTAATACCATAATCATCTTCTACCAAGGACCGGCATGAATCTAGAGTTTCAGAGCCAATGACGGCTTTGGGCACAAAGCATTCCGCTTGGCATAAACGGTTTACCAACGTCCGTAATTTGAGTCCTTCTCTTAGCAAAATAAACGGAAATGCTCCAAAGGGTGCAATTTCTCGAATTCCATCACCAGTCATGAGAGAATCTGCAATGGCTATAGCCTTCTTATTTTCCACACTAATGGCCAATAAAATCTGCTCATCTAAAACGGGATAACTTTCAAGATCCTGAGAATAAATCGGCGTTGGGAATAACCCTACATCTACTAAGCCATCACAAATTTGCTGTTCCAAAAAGTGAGATTCACCCTCTACAACATGGAACTCCCAAGACGGTTCAATCTGTTGAAAGCTTTTCAATGTTTTCCCAAGCATATGATGTCCATAGAATTGAGACAAGCCGATACGCACATGATAGGCTACATCTGTGCCTTGATTAATGATAGATTGCGTTAAAGCCTCCGCCTTTAAAACTAACGGCATGCCCTCTTTTGCAACTTGTAACGCCGCAGCAGTTGGCACGACTTTTGTGCGATCACGAACAAACAACGTAACGCCTAGCTCTGCTTCAATACGACGAATCCCCTGACTCAACGCCGGCTGAGAAATATATAATTTTTTAGATGCCTTTGAAAATGATGCCATCTCAACGATGGTACTAATATATTTAATGTCTTTTATGTCCATATAGAAGTCCTTATAACTATGTCCGTATACAAGTCTTATAATAAAACATTATTTCTATTATAGCTATACATTACTAAAATATATGTTACATATACATGGGGAAAAATAAAAATACCAAGAAATTTAGTGTCTTACAAAGCTAAATTTCTTGGTATGTCTTATAAGTTAAACGAACTACATATAGGATGCGATAGAGCCGCATTCTATTACAGTCCTTTTTAATTTTTAGATTACATTAAAGATTTAAGTACATCCAATACTTCTTGAGGTAATTCGTTTTTATGACCTTTAAGTTTTTCCACATAGTCATAACGGAATTCGAAAGCTTGGTGTAATTGGTGATGGTATTCACGTACTTCGAATGGAGGTTCAAAACCTGGTACCTCTACATAGGAAAGATTTTCGTATTCACAGAATGGTTTGAATTCCAATGTACCTTCCACCAAACGCTCTAACAAATCAAGAGTAACTTCTTTAGGAATTTTATTTTCCAAGAAGAAGCCTGTGTTCATGATGTAGCACTCTACGCCACATTTAGAAAATAATTTTTTGTAGCTTTCATAATCACGAACCAATGGATATGTACGGAATGGATTTGCATATGGTTCGATAACGAGTGCATTTGGATCGACATGAGCATCCAGTTTTTCCGCTGTAGAACGACGAGTTGCCAGCGTTGCACCCATAGTAGATGCCAATACTGGATCATCAATTTTAAGAATAGGTGGCAATGTTTTATCTTTCATAAGCCATACTATGGCATTAACAGGTTCACCAACGTAGTTTACGCGATTATCTGTCCAGAATTGAGATTTGATAGCACGACCATTGCTATTACGCACATCTTCGGCCAATACAACCTTGCGACCATCTTCATCCATTGTTACGCCTACGTTTTGTAGTGTTAACAAGAATTCATTAGCAGGATGTTCCACAGGATAATCTTGCATTTTATCGAAGTATGTAGGTTCGAGAGCAATAGAACTCAAATCGTTTGTATTGATAACATACGCATCGTCATGCAAGATAGAAATATCATATCGACCACCATGTTTTTCATGAGTCAATGTGGATTTACCGGAACCGGACAAACCGAATACACCGATAGTATATGTTTTACCACCTTCAAGGTTGTAACGTTTCATACCGCCGTGGCATGCAACATAATCAAAGCGGTTTGCCAAGGACCACGCAAGTGTAAGCGTACCTTTTTTATGCTCCCCGAAATAGCGCATACCAAGAATCATGGCACAGTTATGAGCAGGATCAAAAATAGCAAGACCACCTGGATGACCTGGCACAACATAGTCAGGATCAGAGTAAATATAGATATCGCCTTCCGGAATGTCCACACTATCGTTGTAGAATTCTTTTACAGCCGCATCAAAGAACTTAAAGTTCATAAGCCAAGAATATAAAATAGACGCGTGATCTTTTGGAATCATCAAATGAGCACGAGCTGTGAATTTTTTATCAAGACCAACGATAGATTCCGCAGAAATCCACTCTTTATTGCGGCTATCATATACTGCGTCACGTGCAATGTTAGCGAGTTCAACTTCATCTATGCCTTCATCGCCAATAATGCGGCGAGCTTTAGCATAACGGCCAGTAGTTTTACCATCGTTTGTAACAAGAACCTTTGCATCAGCTGGCAAACCTTGCTCTAACGGTTTAAATACTGGCATATCGAGGACGATAACACCTGGCTCTTCAGAGGCTAATTGATACGCTTGTGCCACAGATGTTACAGGAGTTACATTGTTCCCATAGAATGCAGTTTCAATTGTACTGCGCATCATAGAAAATAATGGGTTTGTTTTGATTTCACTTTGCTTCCAAACGCGTCTTGTCGACATAGTATCTAGATCCTCACCTTTAAATATATTAGTAATTTCTCTTGTAAAAGTAATGTTGTACATGAAAACACTGCTAAGGCAAATACTTTCATTATTTTCTATTTTACCCTTTTCAATCAAATTTGTATACATAAAACAAATGATTTATAGGAAATTAATGTATGTTTATTTTGAATTAGTGCAACACATTTGTAATGTAATAAATTAATACCTAGCGGCATAAAACTATTAGTATGCAATAGAACACCTTAAAAACTAGACATAGTTACAAAGTAACTAGTTATATTTACAAATCAACTAGTCAAATAGCTAAACGAAAAAGAGGCAAGGTCCTAAGCACTTGCCTCTTTCACGTTTAAAAAATGCAATTATTTCTTATCTTTATTGATAAATGCATCGATTTTACTAATTAGATCATCTACCTCAAAATCACCGCGCTCTGCCATCATCTTGATTGTTGCTACCTTAGCCATTACTTTTACCATAGGTGTTTTTAATTTCTCGAATTTAGGATTTAAAGAAATCAAATGATCTACAATATCCGGGCATTGTTTAATTAGATTAGATAATGTTGTTTTTGCATCGATATGGAATCGACCATTTGCATCAGTTGTTAATGGTTCTTCTTCTACCTCTTCTGCTGCCTCTTGAGCCAAGGATTTTTCTTTACCACCATCGCCTACAAAATCAGTTTTATCCCAAGTCAACAATGTGCGGGAACCCTCAAGTTCACGGATATGAGTACAGTCTTGCATCATTTCCAATACGCCGCGGAATTTACCATTTTCATCGCGTACTGCTGTGTAGATAACATAGATGAACAAGCCTGGTTTATTAATCCAGAATTCCGCTTGGCTTTGTTCGCCAGAACGGAACTTCTCTACAATTTCCTCTACTATATGAACAGATTTTGCAGGGTGACAATTCTTCACCTCACGGCCGATAACGTTCGCACTGCGAGGGAAAATACGATGTGCCGTATCGCTGTAGAACTTAACTAGTTCATTTTCATCTACATAGGATAAATCTACCGGTAAATGACGGAACAACAAATTAATTTGCTCTAATGTCAATTTACCCGTTGCCACATCGAGGACTGCATCCTTACCAGCGGGCGCCCCACCAACAGGGCCTACATATTTAGATAGCAAGCCAGCTAAATCATTTAAAAATTCGTTAGATACAGCACCACCTTGAGCTGAATTATTGCCATTCAATTGCGCCGCAGAATCATTAATACCTGGCACTACATATAAACCTGGCGCATTGATGATAGCATAACCAATTTCATGGTCATTTTTACTCATCCGAACAAACTCTTCGTCACTCAACAATTTATAAGATGTTGGCAATAAGACTTCTAGTTCTTTAGAATTCAAATCCCGTAATTTCGCCAAAGTTTCTGGCACAGACGCTAGGAATTCTTCATACTTATCTTCCCGAAGCAATGCATAGGATGCAGAGATAGCATCGCGCACAGCATCATCAAAGGTCCACATAATGCGCGTTGGGCGGTCAAAACCGTGGTCCTCAAGCATTGGATACAGTTGATTTTGCTTACGAGATAGATGAGTTCTCCACTCTGCTAAGGAATCAAAAACACCGAGCCACGGATTTTTGATAAACTTCTCTTGTTTCAACAATTCGTCTGCTTCAAGGGCTACCTTTTCAACAGCGTTGATTTCTTCCAAGTACGCCCACAACGGATGGTTCTCAGGATACTCATTTTCAGCACGCACCAAAACGCCATCAAATAGATCTAAGAGATCATCCATTTTCTCTAGGATTTCTTCGTCATTGTAAACACCTTTCAAGCTTTGCTCTGCATAGGCAAACTCATCAGGTGTACAAGTACCTAGTTTCTCTTTTAAAATGCGATTGCCCTCTTCTAAGGACAATTTACCATCTAAATAATCTTCTTTAATGGACACAATAATTCTGTAACGTTCATTGTTAATATCTAGCTTTTGTTTTAATGGATTCATATGCTTATACCTCCACGGGCTAATCTATAATTATATTTTTATTATACCATTTTGAAAGTAATTTTCAGTTGCTACAGATACAATTTTGATTTATTTTTAAAATTTACGAATCCAATGTTATGAAAGTGAATAACCTTACTTTATTTTTTAGAATATTTTGGCATACAAAAACTGCACTTCAAAAATTGTGTCCAATTTTTGGAGTGCAGTTCTGTATGAGTGCCTTTGATTAGTTTTTAAAATCAATATATTCAGTTTTAGAAGATGCTACAGGTTTACCATTAGAATCTGTGGCAGGACTAAATCTCCATTTAGAAATAGTATCAACAATGGCTGCATCAAGAGCACTAGAGCCACTAGATGAGACAACTTCAACGTCTCCTACAGAACCATCTTCCTTGATGGTAAAACGTATATCTGCACCATGAGCAGCTTCACCATAAGCAGCGAGCAATGCTCGGTCAATAGGTGGTGTAGCTATAGCTACTGGTGGATCATATGGAGCTGCCAACACAGAAGCTACCATACTCATTACAAACAATGAGCTTAAGATAATACAACGCAACACTTTATTCATCATTTTCTCCTTATTTAGCTTTCACAGCTTGCTTAGGCAGAGTAATTGTCATCCCAATGATAGATTCATGTGCCTTTTGATCTGTGCCAATAGCAGGTGTGAATTTCCACTGCAAAATTGCTTTTTTTACTGCTTCATCAACGGGAGCATATCCAGAAGAGCGCTCTACGAAAACATTTTTAACATTACCTTTTTTATCAATCAAGAAGCGTACGCGTATATCAGGCGCTACCATAGCGGTTTGAGGAATCTCAGGCAACTCAGGTTTTACAATAGTAACCTCTCTTGGAGATTCTAAAAACTTCGCTGCATCAGCTGTATAATCACTTAACATGCCAAAAGATGCAACGAGTACTGCTGCAGCAGCGTATCGGAATAATTTATTCATAAGAAGCCTCCTTATTAACCTTTTACCTATGCATAATATCATACTAAATAAAGATGAATATTAAAAGAATAAATTATTATTGATAAAATTTCTCATTTATGATATATTGAATTCAAGATAACTGTCCGGACTCACATATCTAGTTGATATGACAAAAAACTACACAAAGGAGGTTCATCATGAGACGTAGAAAGCGTATTCAAATGAAGGTCATGATGGTACTTGGTATCGTTGCCCTCGTTGGGCCTAGCCATCTACAAGCACTTATTCCCTAGATTATTTTGACCTTAGCAGAAGACTGTATAACTGCCACTAGCCGCTACGTTAGTAGCGGCTATTTTTCCGTTTAAATTCAGAGAGATATTTTCCTTCTTCAAATTATTTCATTATTAGAACAAAATATTTCTCTCAAACAAAGTCATTAATGTTTTTAAATTTAGTATCTATAAAAAAGGAGGCTTATTATGAAATTTAATCGAATTTTATTAGTCGTCGTATCATTAGCACTTATAGTATTTGCCCTTGCAGGCTGCGGAAAGGACACAGCCCAAGATAGTCAGAAAAAACTTAATGTCGTAGCTACAACGACGATGTTAACGGATTTAGTAAAAGAAATCGGCGGTGACCATGTAACCGTTCAAGGTCTCATGGGACCTGGTGTAGACCCTCACTTATATCAAGCTAGCGCAGGCGATGTAACAGCTATGTCTAAGGCGGATGTTGTAGTATACAACGGCATTCACTTGGAAGGTAAAATGGGCTCCATTTTTGATAATCTAACAAAGCAAAATAAAGCGACCATCCGCGTATCTGATGCCATTGATCCAGCTACATTGCTCGACTTTGACGAAGAAGATGGTGTAAAAACAAAAGACCCTCATATTTGGTTTGACGTTGCTAACTGGAAGCTGGCAGCAAAAGCAGTATACGAAGGTCTTGCTAAAGCCGATCCGGCTCATAAAGAAGATTACCAAAAACGCTATGACGCATACCTTACTAAATTAGATGAAACTGATGCGTACGTTAAAGCTCAAGCAGAATCTATTCCAAAAGAATCTCGCGTACTTGTAACAGCTCACGATGCATTCCAATACTTTGCTCGTGCGTACGGTTTTGAAGTAAAAGGTTTGCAAGGTGTAAGCACTGCCACAGAAGCAGGTACACAAGATATGAATAACCTCGTTCAATTCATCGTAGACCACAAGATTAAAGCCATCTTCGTAGAGTCTTCTGTACCACACAAAACAATTGAAGCCGTTCAAGAGGCATCCAAAGCTAAAGGTTGGAACGTATCCATCGGCGGCGAATTATACTCTGACTCTCTCGGCTCCGAAGGTACTGAGGGTGGCACATATATCGGTATGGTGAAAGCTAATATTGATACAATTACCAAAGCACTTAAATAATCATTTATTAGAATTTCTTAATTGAATACAACAAAGTAAATTTACTTATACTAAATTAGATTGACTTAAGTTTACTTTATTATTGTAAGTACAAGTGCTACTAGCAACTTTCTGCTAGTGGCACTCATTAATACAAGGAGGTTTCCATGGAATGGGCCGTTGAAGTTGAAGATATGACCGTAGCATATACAACAAAACCCGTATTATGGGACGTAGATATGAAGGTACCCATCGGTTCCTTAGCGGCCATTGTCGGCCCTAATGGTGCCGGTAAGTCCACATTATTAAAGGCCATGCTCGGCCTACTAACAGTTATCTCAGGAAGTGTAAAATTTTATATCGATCACCACTTAGCAATGGACAAAAATGATTACAAGAAAATCGCCTACGTTCCTCAAAGTGGTAGCGTAGACTGGGACTTTCCCACTACCGTACTAGATGTAGTACTCATGGGTCGTTATGGTCATCTAGGTTGGTTCAAGCGACCTAACAAAAAGGATAAGGAACTCGCCCTCTCTATGATTGAAAAAATGGGTATGAGCGACTATGTGAACAGACAAATTCGCCAGCTTTCAGGGGGACAACAACAACGCGTCTTCCTCGCAAGAGCCCTCGTCCAAGAGGCAGATATTTACCTCATGGACGAACCATTCAAGGGCGTCGATAAAACCACAGAGCATGCTATTATTTCGCTTTTACAAGAAATGAAAGCTCGCGGCAAAACGGTTATCGTCGTCCACCACGATTTAAATACGGTGCCCCAATATTTCGATTGGGTAACGATGGTAAACAAACAAACTGTCGCCTATGGCCCTGTAGCAGATACGTTTACAGACGAAGCTATTGAGCGCACCTATGGCAAGGGGAGGATTGTATGACCATACTCCAATCCTATACGACGCAAATGGTACTGCTCGGCACGGCGTTATTAGGCCTCGCTAGCGGTATCGCTGGTACCTTTGCGGTACTTCGCAAGGAAAGCCTCATCGGTGACGGCCTATCTCATGCGGCACTACCCGGTGTGGTCATTGCCTTCTTGCTGACGGGCATCAAGGACATCGAAGTTCTCATCGCAGGTGCTGCCCTATCCTCTATCACTGCGGCTTGGCTCATTACCATCACCGTAGAAAACAGCAAAATCAAATTTGATGGCGCTTTAGCGACCATACTCTCCGCTTTCTTTGGGCTTGGTATGGTATTGCTCACCTATGTACAAAGCTTAAACAATGCTGGTCAAGCAGGGCTTTCAAAATTTATATTTGGACAGGCAGCCACCATATTAGCGCGCGATGTGTACATCACATCTGCAGCGGCGCTCATCATCATCGTATTAACCGCATTATTCTGGAAGGAGTTAAAGCTCATCTCCTTCGATGTGGAATACGCCAAAACACTACAAATTCCCGTCACTTTCACCCTTATTTTATATCGTTCATTATTGATCATGACCATCATCATCGGTATTCAATCGGTAGGGGCTATCTTGATTAGCTCTCTCCTCATTGCACCCGCCGTTGGGGCAAGACAGTGGACGAATAAACTGGGCACCATGTGTATATTAGCAGGATTTTTCGGCATGATATCTGCCATCGGCGGTACTATCTGGAGTACATCGATCCCAAAATTACCGACAGGTCCAGCTATCATCGTCATTTTATCGATTCTCGTATTATTGAGTCTCATCTTTGCTCCTAACAGAGGTATGCTCTGGCAGTTCCGTAAAAATAGACAGTCAAAGCACGCATTATTGTTAGAAACCACAAGGGCTCCCAAATCCAATGCACAGCAAAGTATTTACGTAGCAGAGGACGCACAACCTCACATAGGAGGTGCCCCATGACAGTTCATACAGAGATATTGCTCATTGCCATTGCGGTATCCATCGCATGTGCCATCCCTGGGGTCTTCCTCGTATTGCGCCGCATGTCCATGATGGCCGATGCCATTACGCATACCGTATTTCTCGGCATCGTGCTCGCTTTCTTTATGACGGAAGATTTAAACTCTCCATTTCTACTCGTCGGGGCTACCTTAGTTGGTGTAGGCACCGTATGGCTTACAGAAATGATACACAATACGGGACTTGTCAACGAAGATGCGTCTATCGGCATCATCTTCCCTCTTCTATTCTCTATCGCCATCATTCTAGTCAGCCTATACAGCGGTAACGCTCATCTCGATGTAGATACCGCATTGCTCGGCGAAATAGCCTTTGCACCCTTTGATCGATGGATTGTGAACGGCACCGACCTGGGGCCTGTATCACTATGGATTTCTCTAGGCGTGGCGCTCATCAATTTAATTTTAGTCATGCTATTCTACAAGGAATTGCAATTATCTACTTTTGATCCGCTACTAGCAGGGCTCTTCGGCTTTATGCCTGCCCTCATCCACTACGTGCTGATGACCATGGTATCCCTCACCGTTGTAGCCTCATTCCAAGCGGTAGGTGCCATTCTCGTCATCGGCCTCATGATTGGGCCTGCGGTCATCGCTTATTTATGGACGGACTCTGTGAAAGCCATGCTTACTAGCAGTATCATCATCGGTATTATCTGTGCTGTCGTCGGTACGGAAGTATCTTTCACCATGGACGTATCCATCGCGGGTTCTATTGCAACCACCATCGGTATCGCACTGATTATCGCTGTTATTGCAACACCAAAGACAGGCTATATCGCCACATACCGCCGTCAACGTCATTTGCGTCGTCACTATCGAGAAACGATGATGCTGTGCCACATTTATACGCATATGGATACACCTATTGCGCACATTGAAAACGGCATCGGTACCATTCACGAGCATTTGAACTGGAGACCTGACTATACGCATCAAGCTGCTTCACAGCTAAAGAAACAAGGTCTATTATATGTGACAAATGGACACTACGTGCTTACTGATAAGGGTATAGCACAGGTTAAAGAGATTATTTAAATACAATACCAATACTTTTCCCAACAAAAAGAAGCTGAAATCAATGCTGCTCTGCAAAGATTTCAGCCTCTTTTATTTTTAACTAATAGTCTTACATCCTATTAATAACTGGATTCACGTCAATGACTATCTATAACAGATAGTACCAACACTATAATAAGCTCAACGCAATCACAAAGAATCCTATTAATTAATAATAGCTTCTAATGGAATAACATGAGGTAGCCCATTGTCATCGATATAAATTTTTGTTTTAACACGATATACATCTTCCATCATGGCTTCTGTAAAGATGTCTTTCGGTGCGCCCTGAGCGTATACTCTACCCTCTTTGAGCACGATGATTTCATCTGCGAACATAGCCGCCAGATCAAGATGATGCAATGTTACGAGTGTTGTAAAATCATTTTCTTGAGTCAGATTTTTTAGCAATGTTAACAAATCAAATTGCTTGTGCAAATCTAAAGCACTTGTCGGTTCATCAAGAATTAAGATTTTAGGTTCTTTTACAAGGGCTTGTGCCATGAACACAAGTTGGCGTTGACCACCGCTGAGCTCCATGATGCTGCGCGATGCAAAGCGCTGTAAGTTCAACCGTTCCAATACCTCTTGTGTGGCTGCAATATCCTCATCACTTACGCGGAAGGACATGGATCCCATGCGCCCTAGCATAACGACTTCAAAAACAGATAGATTGACTTTACAGTCATTATCTTGAGACAAATAGCTCACTGTACTACTAAAATCCTTTGTAGAATATTGAGATACAGGTTTACCATTAACGGAAATCTCGCCCTTGCCTTTCAAGATACCCATAATTGTTTTTAAAAGTGTAGATTTACCAGCACCGTTAGTACCAATGAGCGCAGTCAATTTACCTGTTTTAGCAGCAAAATCAACGCCCTTTAAGATTTGTCCGTCTTCCGTAGCGGAATAACCAAAGGTTAGATTATGAACTTCAATCATTTGAAATAGCTCCTTTTCCTAGTCAATACCAACGAGAAGAAGAAAGGTACACCGATGATTGCCGTCACAATACCGATTGGGAACATCGCCCCAGGAACGAGCATCTTACTCGCAATAGATGCGAGAGACAAAATCGCCATACCACACACTGCAGAGAGAGGTAAGAAATACCGTTGATCCTCACCCACAAGCATACGTGCAATATGTGGTCCTACAATACCGATAAAACCAATGGTTCCAACGAAAGAAACAGCAACGGCTGTAATGATGGAGATGAAAACAAACACTTTTACTCGTAAGCTTTCAACATTAACACCAAGACCGGAAGCCTTTTCATCGCCTAATTTTAATGCTGTTAAACGCCAAGATTCACGCATCATAAGCGGAAGCATGATTGCTAGCACGATAAGAACAATAGAGATGTTCACCCAATTTGCCTTAGCTAAACTCCCCATCGTCCAGAATACGATGTTTTGAAGGGCCTCAGGAGATGCCATATATTGCATCAAGGATTGAAGCGCTTGGAACAAGAACATCATGCCGATACCAGCGAGAATCATCGTTTCAGAGGAGAAATTCTTAATCTTATTGATGGAATAGATAAAGAAGCTCGTCAAACTAGCAAATACGAAGGCGCCGAATGGAACCATAAAGACGCCTAAAAACTCTAATGCACTAGCGCCTACAACGACCATGAGAGATGCACCGAAACCAGCCCCTGCGGATATACCAAGTGTATACGGGCTAGATAACGGGTTATCAAGGATAGTCTGCATGCCAGCACCAGCAATGCCCAAAGAAGCACCTACGAGCAACGCCATAATGGCCGTCGGAATACGAATCGACCAAATGATAACATATGCGTTTTTGGAAACCTCTACTGGGTCTGTTAATGCGAGCCATACATCACTTAACGTAAGTGATGCAGGACCTACAATAATATCGGTAACAAAACTTACCGCACAAATGATCAATCCGATAATAATGAACAATAGTTTTTTATAACTCTGTTTCTTATAATCGTACTGGTTGTTAGTTTCTGTCACTATACAAAACCCCTTTTTAGTTCAAATGCATAAACCAAACGCCACCGTAAGAGAATGGAAGGAATTTATCATAGAATTCCTTAAGTGTGCCTTCAGGATCTACATCCTTGAATTCCTCAGGATAGAATGTTTTAGCTAAGTATTCGAATACTGCAACGTCATATACTTCACGAGGTAAACCATGGTGAGTAGAGAATACGTTTTTAGATTGAACGGCTTTCAATTCAGGCCAGCCTTGACGTTCTGTGGTGAAAGCTTTCAACAATTCTTGAGATTTAGCTTCAGTTGTATCAAAACCTAAACGCATAGAAGTCGGTTTCTTAGGCCAGTAGGAACCGATGATCATGATGATATCTGGGTTTCTTTCTAAAATAAATTCTGGGTTAACAGGGCCTGCTTTTTGAACTACATCTTTGGTAATAAGATCGCCACCAACTTGCGTTGCTAATGCGCCCCAGGCTACGTTTGCACTATATGCAAAACCTAAACCTTCTGGACCTTCGTTACCTGTTTCAATGTAAACAGTTGGTTTTGGTTTATTGATTTTGCTAATGCGATCCATAACTCTTGTTAAACGGTCAGTATAGAACTTGTTGATTTCTGCTGCACGCTCTTCTTTACCCAATGCTTTACCGATAGCTTCGATAGATTTTTGATGATTTTCAAGCTTTTCCGCATGGTAATCGATATAGATAGTTGGGATACCTGCTGCATCGATTTTAGGTTTGTAATCAGCTTCATATTGATCTTTAAAGTATAAAGGCATGAAAATAACATCTGGGTTTAAGGAAATTACTTTTTCCACATCAAATGTTTTGTCATTTACGTTACCGATGAGAGGAATTTTTTCCAACTCTGGAACGTCCGCTTTATAGCGATCCCACATATCTGTACGCAATTTACTCAAATAAGGGTCAATACCAACAATAGTCTTAGCCACATCTTTGCCTTGCAACGCAGCCATAGTCAAGAACGCACCACCAGAAGCACTCAATTGAACTACTACGCGTTCTGCTGGCTTTTTCAACGTAACCTTTTGACCTGTTACGTCTGTAATCTCAATAGATTTACCAGTCTGAGCTGCATCCTTTTTTGCATCCCCAGGGCCACCACATGCAGTCAGGAGCATGCTAACAATCAGTAGAAAAACTGTGGCTAAATAAGCCATAAATTTCTTTTTCTTAACCATAGAATACCTCGATTCCAAACTTAATAAGTTCTAATAAACACAATATATAACAGCATTTATTTGGGTTTTACATCATCAGCTCCTTCACACACAACACAACCCTAATTCATATGCATAAACCAGATGCCACTATAAGAGAATGGCAAGAATTTGTCATAGAACTCTTTAAGCGTAGCTTCAGGATCTACATCCGCAAACTCTTCAGGATAGAAGGTTTTTGCTAAATATTCGAATACGGCTGCATCAAAGACTTCACGTGGAAGACCGTGGTGCGCAGAGTAAACTTGTTTATTTTCAACAGCTTTTAATTCGCTCCAACCTTGACGTTCTATGGTGAAAGCTTTCAACAACTCTTGAGACGATGCTTCGGTTGCTTCAAAACCTAAACGCATAGAGGTTGGTTTCTTAGGCCAGTAAGAACCCATGATCATTATGATATCTGGATTTTTCTCAAGTATAAACTCTGGATTAATAGGAGACGTTTTCTTAATAACATCCTTGGTGATGACATCAGCACCAGCCATAGTAGCTAATGCCCCCCAAGAGTAATTACTACTAAAGGAATTACCAAATTCTTCCGGACCATTCATACCAACTTCAAGATAAACTGTTGGTTTTGGTTTGTTAATTTTACTAACACGATCGAGAACTCTTGTCACACGCTCTGTATAGAACTTGTTAATCTCTGCAGCACGTTCTTCTTTACCTAAAGCTTTACCAATAGCTTCAATGGATTTTTGATGACTTTCCAGTTTTTCTGCATGGTAATCTATGTAAATAGTCTGAATACCAGCAGCATCCATTTTTGCTTTTGCATCAGACTCGTACTGATCTTTCAAATCAACAGGGATAAAAATAACATCTGGATTTAATGCCACAACTTGCTCAGCATTAAATGTTTTATCACCGACTGTACCCACTACTGGAATCTTAGCTAGCTCAGGCATTTCCGTAGTGAAGTGTTTCCACATATCCGCCCTGTAATCCTGCAAAGATGTATCCATACCGGCGATAACCTTTGGCGTATCCTTGCCCATAAGTGCGGAAATCGTAAAGAATGGACCACCAGCACCACTCCACTGTAAGACAACTCTCTCTGCTGGCTTTTTAAGCGTTACCGTACGTCCTGTTACGTCTGTGATTTCGATTGGCTTGTTATTTTGCGCCGTATCTTTCTTTGTCTCACTAGGACCTCCACATGCAGCGATGAGCATACTAACAATTAGGAGGAAAACCGTGGCTATGTAAGCCATACATTTTCTTTTCTGTTTAACCATGAAATACCTCTCTTCTCTCAAACTAAAACTATCACTATAAGTGCACATAAAAAGCCCGTTTCCCCACGAAGAGGAAACGGGCTGTCATCTCAGTTAGACTAACTACCACGCCTAATAAGCTAGCATATAGTATGAGCTTTCAACTATGCATAGCTAGTATAAATCCATCTATATTAATCCCCATCCCTGTCTCTCGCAGGTCAATTGGCAATTGTTAATTAGGCAGTTCTCCTGGCTCCAGTTCAACGTTACTTTGCGCCTTCCCAAAAACTTCAGTGACCGAGAGCATTTCACCCTCTATGCAAAGTACCTCGCTGTTACAGTGGCGTGACCGCTTTGGCTTGTACCAAATTCTCTATTAAGTCAATAGACACCTAACCCAATCATATGTGATTTTCCTCATCGTAGCATGCGGGATATACAGTGTCAATAAACGTATAGGGGTACATCTATCCTTGTAAAATCTACACTTTTCAACCCAAAAGAAGCTAAAACTCAACCACTAAGCGGAGTTTTAGCTTCTCATTAGGACAATCTGTAGAAATATCCTTAAAATTCTATAATTTATTTTTATCGATTAATAACTTTTCCGCTACAATTCAAGGCGCATTTGATACCATTTGGCACCGCCATGATCCGACGCTGACGCCCCTTCATTTACAAAACCAAACTTGGCGTAATAGTGAATCTTTTCTTCCTTACAGGTTAGAATTAGGCCCTTTCGGTTTTCCTCTCTGGCCAATTCTATGAAAGCCTCTATCAACTGACCACCAACACCACGATTGCGATATTTAGGCATCGTATTTAGACCAAAAATCATCTGCCATACGCCGTTAGGATTATGCAAAGAAGCATCGGCGAACATCTCATCCGTTAAGATTTCATCATCCGATACAAAACCATCGATAAAACCAATTGGTGTATCGCCGTCAAAGGCAATTAAAAACTGACCTGCATAATGGTCTAATCGTTCCTTAAAAGCCTCACGAGGCGCCGCCTCTGCCGGAGGAAAACAAGTTGCTTCTATATGTGTAACTACATCTAAATCTGCAGTTGTCGCTTTTCGTATTAATATATCCATATCCTTCTCCATTGTATCTACATATAGGTTTTAGTATATACCGTTTACATAACAAAGGCTACACGTAACTCTATGTACGTGTAGCCTTTTATTAACAATTTGACCAATTATCTTTTTGTATATTTAGGCACATTACGATATTGCATTGGTAAGGAGTTATCTTTTATCTTAAACCCATGCTTCTCGTAAAATGGTGCATTCTTGCTATCACCAATCATAACATTGATATACAAATAAGACTTGTAAGCCTCTTTCACCATTTCTAGCAAATGACCAGCAATACCTTGGCCATGATACTCAGGATGAACCAGCACATAATTTATAAAGCACACAAGCTCGCTATCATCCATGACACGGATGATGCCTACTAAACGGTCACCGTCCCAAGCAGTAATCACGCGCGACGAATTCATTAGCGCCTTGTATAATCGGTCAGGATATTTTCCGACCACCCAACGAACAGATAGAAACAACTCTGCTGCTTGTTGAGGGGTAAAGCTTTTTTCTTCGGTATACGTAATCGCCCTATCGCCTTTAACGATATTAATCATGCTACTGCCTTTTCTAATCCATTTACCAACTATATCTTAGGTGTGTGATACAACTTCCTTAGGATTCCACCAGATTATAGCAGACCGAGAGGAAATCAAGCATTTATTGTCCTTAGATTTTGCTATGATTTCTTTTTTGATTTGTTTCTCTGCTGCTGGCGTTAAGTCTCCATAGTACTGTTCGTATATGATCTTTCGGCACTCGATTTCATCTTCTACAGTACGTTCACATCTATAATCAATGATGCTTACATTAGGTGAGCGCCCTTGTGAAAGTAACATATTATACAGAATTTGAAACTCTTGTACATCAGATTTGCTAGCTTCCCGAGGATTCTTCCAATCGGGAAAGCCAGCTACGATTGCACAATAGCCTTTAGAGTATTGTTCCATTTGTAAAAGCCGAGGCCACACATCAGGGAACATCCAAAGCACAAGAGATATGGTTACCAGATCAAATTGAAAGTCTGGAGAGCCATCTTGGGGTAAGTCCTGAACCAATTCTTCAATGATATTAATATTCTCAACGTTTAATTCTTTGGCATTTTCTTTAAGGACTGCCACCATGCCTTTTGACGGCTCAATAGCAGTAACAGATTTAATATGTTGAGCAAAAGGAATTGTAAAAGAACCAGGACCAGCACCTATGTCTAACATACTAGAATCAGTTGTTAAGACACTACTTAAAGCAGCATACACCTTCCGTCCAAAGTCGTAGTCATTGCTTTTACGCATAAGAGAAAAATCATTGGCTCGCTTGTCCCAATACTCTAATAATGGATTCGCCCGAATCCCTTTCTCACGATCATAATAACTTTGTTTCCACATTTCATTCCAGAACGAAAAATCTGTAACTTGCGGTGCCATACGAAACCTCCTGACTTAATCTAAATTCCTCATTTCTCGGATAAACTCTTCTGCCTCTTGCAGGTTCTTAGGGAACTCAAAATAAATACATTGCTCATGTCCACAATAAGGATTACGGAAATCATAGCCGCTCAACAACAAATACTCAATGATTTTCCAGTCTTTGTCATTAGATTTTTTAGGGGCTTTGAACTTCTCGTTCACAAAGTACATTTTACCTTTACAGGTAGGGCAGGTTTTATTTCTGTTAAACAACTCGTAGTTTGTACCCTCCGACAAAGAGATCCGGCAGTTTACACATACATTTTTATAGCCCATAGTTATTTACTCCCATATGGTTTATGTTGAAAGATAGCTTTTACAATCCCTTCACCAACAATATTTCCACCTTCCATGATGAGGAACTCTGCACCTGCTTGTAGAGCAGAATAATCTACAGTGTCATAAAGTGGCAGCGCATTAGCTCCTATTTGCTTATCAAAGATGACATCTTCACCATCAATAAAGTTAATACCAAGATATTCCTCAGTACCTTTTATAACAAAATGAGGATAGTACATTCCATTATTTAAATTCGGTGGAGTTCTCCTCTTCTTGCTGAAGAAAGTAACTGTACAGCCAATAGTAAAATCTAAATTACTCATTTTGGTCCTCATTCAACTACATATACCATATCACCTTTAAAGTATATGTTCATTATACAGTGTACTGGATTCCCTTCGGTCCATAACCACCCCTGGAATACAGCGTGATCCCAATTATAGGTCTCCGTAATGACCTCAAATTCACTTTCACTATAATCCTGTTGATATTGAGATAATTCAATTCTTTTACCTGTGAAAGTATCTAGTATTGTGTTATTAAACACGAGAATTTCAAAAAAATCTATATCGCACGTCTCAAATACAACTTGAGCCTTATGAGTTTGTTCAACACCGTTCTCATAAGAAAAAATATAGTCAAATGTAAGGATTAAATTATCATCTGCGTATTCTATTTTCTGTACCCTTGCATCGTGAAGAGAATATTTAGAATACTCGCCAAAAGATTTTGTTGTTTTCATAGGGCCTCAATTTTATAAACTAATCTAAAAAAATAAAATCATATTTTAAAAGAAATGTACTAATGCCTCATTGTAATGTAAATTAAACTTATCTAGACCATAATCAGACAAACTCCCATTAACTTGAGTTCTAATATCGAAAAAAGCAAAACTGTCATCTATTTAGATACTAAATAGTTCCTCAATAATTTCATTTTAATCTGAATTGTTGTATCATCAATATATTTAACGACTTCTTCAAACTCACCATTTTCATACATGGCCCAATATGCTTTCGCGATGAAATTATACCAAAGATTGTTTAATAAGATAAATTCTTGTGATAATTCAATATAATCTGCTTTAACGCTATAAAAATCCCTATAATATAGAATAGGTTCATATCCTTCATTTAATAGATTCGATTTATACTATCATCCATCTCTATCTTCAAGAAACCCTGGATAACTTTATTTGTCACTCGATCTATTCAAATCAATACTCTGATATGCCTCTTTTAAATACTCAAACAAAACCACACCAAAAGGCAGTATCAGCTTCATTCATATATTTGTGACCAGATACTTGAACTCACAGATCTGTTCCTAAATGATTTTTTATATATGCTACATTTTGTATCTGTAAAATAATTTCTTTTCCCTTATTCATTCCCATATCTCCTTAGAATAACTACGACCTTTATAAACTCATTTTTATCTATTACAATTTATACCAAAAGCCTCCCACCAAAATAATGAAAGGCTTTATATCCATGCACGTTAAATATGATATTTTTTTATGTTTATTCACACTTATCATTATTGATAGAGCAGTATAATATCAATATAATATCAATTATGATATATAAATTATTATCCACATTTATGCCTTACAACAACAATTTATAATCGTATATACCAAAGTCGCCTATAGAAAAATACAAAACACTATAATTAGCTAAATATTAATATTCCCTTTGAAATATCCTTGAACTTTTTATCTTTATAAACTTTATGAATCATATCTCTTTCATCAAAACTTACAATATAATCTAGAATTTCTTTTAACCTATCATTAATATCCTCTCTATTTAATAAATCTATAATCTGTCTTATATTTCTCGCTCTTGTAGATACCCCAGAAGATATAGAATCTATATACTCACTTAATTCAACTAAGGTTACTTTAATTTGTTCTTCAGATAACATCTTAAATAAAGAGTCATAGTATGTAATAGCACCGGATGAAACCCCGTCACCATAAGAAACCTCTCTTCCAATTCTACATACTAAAAAAGCATCAATTAATTTTATCTCTCTATCTTTAGGTATATCTGTAGCAGAAGAAATATATTTCATTATCTCTCTTGCTAGTGGTACTTCATGATAATAATTATCCCAATTATCATGAGCTTGAATTAGATCATCACATAAACTACTAATCGTTAAACTACGATCAGTAATAGATAAATATGACAAACCATTGCAATTTTCTAAAAACTTATATGCTAGTTCTTCCTTCGCCGTTTGAAGATTATTACAATAAAAAAGTTTCTTCTCACCAAAATCAAACTTAACATCTTCATTACAATAATCCCAAACCTCTTTAGAAAGCTTAAGAATATTAGCTCTCACACCCACATTTGTATTATCTGCAACAAAGAGACCAAATAAAGAGCGTAATAATGTTCCCGCCATTGAAGAGGAAAATCTTGCAACAGCATCTCCTATAGATTTTATGGTACTATCCTTTATTGGTTCACTATTTGTTTTTAAGTTTTCTATAATTTCTTTTACACGAACTGCTGAATCAGAGGGTTGATCAGTAATAACCTCAGACACACACGTTTGTAACCAACCTAATAACTCTAGAGCATGAATATCATAAGAGTTAGGGTGAGATGCGCCTATTTGATTTCTCATGTCTAATATATGACATAACTTTAGGTAAACGACAGTAGATATCCACTCTAACTTTTTAAGTGTTTCAAGCATAACTCTATCTTTAATCCCAGACAAATCCTCCTCTGTCTCATATTGATCTCTTACCTTAGTCGAGACAGCATTATCAAAAAATGTATCGATACCAAAACAAGTAATACGTTTTCTTAGACTGATAACAACCTCATTCCAAATATAATTTAATGAGGCATCAAAAAGACCTATCAATGCGCCTGCAACAAATCTAGATAAATATGTTGCGTTTTGTCTCTGTTCTGCCGGAATAGTAGACATGAGGCTAGGTAAATTTTCTACTAATCTAATTCGTTCATCAGCACTTGCAATTATATTCTCTGATGGCAACCCCCACTCTTTCAACATAACTTCAAACTGAGTTCCTTGTTCAATAAATGCTGCACTCCTCACAATAACTTCCTGACTGGGCATCTTCTCCACCTTATACCTTTCTTACATATTCACTAACCTGTGTAATTAATGCTTTAAGTACTTGTAAACAAATAGCTGCAGTATGTATATTGGGGCTAAATTTTGAACAAAGCTGTTGATATGGATGAATATAGTTTCGAAACTCTCTAAGAACATGACTAAACTTCTTAACATCTTCATGAATTATATCTAATTCATATGCAGATTCAATAAAATCATTAAGGGTCCACGCATTAAACGGTTTAACCTTTCCATCATTTCGATTAGTAGGAGCTCTATTCACAGTATTAAAATCTCTAGGATACTTTGTAGCAACACCTAATAATATTCCTTCAGCAACACTACCAATAAGAATAATTGCCGATAATGAACAACCTACCTTTATATTACTCTCAGCTTCACCTATCCTAATCTTCAAAATTTCAGTTATATTATAATCTAATCCGATATCATCAATAGATGTATCAAATGCTAATTGTAAAAACTCTTTCTCAGAAATATCTGACTGTTCCTTTATACGAGGAATAATTATCTTATCTATTTTTCCAATTAAAATTTTTTCATTCTCTCTAAAAATTTTCAGCTTATCAAACGCTAAATATTGATTAAACTCATCAATTAGATTGTCTAAATAATCTATTCTACCTATATAATTATTCACAGCAAATATAGATTTAATACAACTCTCTAATTTTGTCGTTCCATTAATTTCATTTAATTTTAGTTCAGTAAATATCCATCTAGATGGAAATCCTTGCCCATAACAATCATTAAATCCAAGTTTATTAAAAAAACTAACTAAATCAGGCCCAGATCTATAATCATCTGTATTATCTCCATTTATAATTATCCTAAGCCTTTTAATTGATTGCTCACATAAAAACATACTTATTCCCCCATTTAACCTCATCTAGTTAATCCAATAAGTCTTTACTAGAACTAGAGATAATCACCCAAACATCGATAATTTCATACATTTTATATTCAACAATTTTACTATTTAATTATACTACTTTTAAGATTTTATGAATATTCATCATTTAGACTCTATAATAATCGTAAGAAATTTAATTATCTACTTCATAACTATAAAAAAACAACAGAGGAATCCTTCTGTTGGCTCAATCATTTACTCAAAATTAATATTTATTCTGAGACATATATCGATAAAGAAATAAATAAGAATACAATTAAATTCTGTTATTTGCAAATTGTTTGCACACAGTTCCCTTTTGAATGTGGAAATATTATCTTAAATTCGATATAATATAAACTGGATTAGGGGTGAGATAATGAAATTAAGCGTTAGATTAGCTTTAGAAACTTTGCAAAATATAGAAGAATTAAAAGAACTAATTACTAAAGAAAATTTTGGAGAACTAACAATAACAAATGGTTTTGTAGTAAATCAAGCTTTTAGAGAAACTATCGGTATTACTGATTGGGAAAAAATAATTCAAGAAACTACACCTTTAGTACAGAAAAAATTCGGTAAATTAGAAGATACACCACTAAAAACTAACCTTACAATAAATGATGATACAAAATCATTTATAGATGAGTTGAAAAAGGAATTTCCAAAATATACAGATACCAATTATGTGACAGTATCTTATATAATTAGAATTGTTGTCCGAGCAGCATTATTAAATAGACTTCGAAAATAGTAACTGTTATTGTTGCTATTTTTTTTACGATTATTTGCTTTTTCTCTTCACAAGAGGGACAAATTATGTTATTATATAGTTACCTCTTACAAAGGGAACAATTAAAAAGAATCTTATCATGATTAAACTAATTTTAAATGCAGAAGAGACAATAACCAAAGCAAAAAGCCTAGTCAACCAAAACCCTTATTTTCTGCTTAATTGTAGAATGAAATTTAAGATTTTTAACAAATTTTGATATAATTAAATATAATTTTTAAGAATGAAAGCGATAGTGAAGATAACGACATGAATGACGGACATAAAAAAAAATTCAATTCAATTTTTAGTAGATATTATAACTATTTTAACACCATCCTTAATATTGATTTAACAATAGATCTATTGAAAAAGACAGATTTTACGCTTGAAAAACCAATTTCAAGCGATTTAGAGTTGAATATTATTGATTTTCTTTTAGAAATATCTAAAGATATTTATAACTTAAATAATCAAAATGACAGAAAAATAAGAGGGCAGTATCCGACCGTTGATAAACAAATCATCAGATATATAATTAATGATTCATTAAACAATTCTAAAAAAGATATTAGAAATTTAAAAATTCTTGACCCTTGTGCAGGAACAGGTAATTTCATCATAGTACTTTTATATGACCAATTTAAATTGAATAATAGTATCGAATTAATGTTAAATATATTAGATAATTACGTGGGAATTGAAATTGACCCCATGTTGATATACTTTCAAAAAATCCAAATAAATCTTCTTCTAAAATACTTATTCAATAATACATCTTCTTATTCAAATATTAATATTATACAAGGTGATACTACACAAAAAAAAGATATTAATGAAAAATTACAATACTTTAACACTAAAACATCTGATAAGTTTGATATTATTTTAGGTAATCCTCCTTATGTTGCATTATATGGAAGACGAGGTATACAGAAAAATGAAAGTTTACGTGAATATTACATTAAAAATTATGATTTTATTCCATCCAGTGTAGTAAACGGAAAATTAAACATTACTATGTTTTTTATAGAACAGGCAATTAAGCTATGTAATAAAAATGGTATAATCTCTTTTGTTATTGATATCAGTTTCTTTGAAACTGCATTTGAATTTATAAGAAAATATATTTTAGAAAATACCACTATTCTAAATTTGGTCCTTAACATTAATTCCTTCGAAAACGTAGCTAGCGGACAAATTATTCTTACTCTTAAAAACCAACCGCTAAAAACCGAAAATTCTAGATTTCTAATAAGTGACTTTAGTAATGGAAAACATAGAAGTTTTTACCAAATAGAATGGGCCACTACTCCTAATTTAAAATTATTATTAATTGATGATAAGGACAAAGTCTTGATCTCTAAAATAGAACATAAATCTAAACAACTTGTTGATTTTTTTTCTGGGAAATCACTTCGAACAAATTCAATGTTATTAACTTATGAAGATATTTTTGTAAAAGACTTTCAAAGCGATAATAAAATAACTTTCCCATATTTTAGGGGTGGAAAAAGTTTAACAAAAAAATTTGATAAAATGTCTTATGATAAATTTCTACATTATGATATGACTTTGCAAGATAGTATAAATACAACAATAAAACATGAACTTGAAGAGAAAGGGATAAAAAATAAAAAAAGAATTATGTTGGGAGATATTAAAAGGCATTATTCTCCTAAAATCTATATTAGACAATCATCGAAAGAAATAGTTTCCTCAGTCTATTTAGAACCTTCAACCTCAAATAATAGTTTATATTCATTATGTATAAATAATGGCGAAATTCTTACCACAAATAAAAGTTTAACTTTAAATTCAGTTTGTTCTCAACTTAATTCTAATATAACAACCTATTATGCTCAAAAGTTAAAAATAATTCGTTCGGGAAATGGTAAACAACCTCAGATAAAACTATCAGATTTAAAGAAAATCAGATTAACGGATGATCCAGAAACCAATAATTCTTTAGAGAGTATATATAGTAAAATACAAAAGAATTTATTAGATTGTGAAAAAGCAGTGGAAGCAATCGATAAAATACTTGCACAGTTTTATGGTCTAAGTACCGATGAACTAGAATATATAAAAAAAGAGATTAGCCTTTAAAATTGGCTAATCTCTTTCTTCTGATTCCTCATTACATTTTATTAATTCTGGCAATAACGAAACCAATTTTTCTTTCTTTTTGGTGATACTAATTTCCTGCCTTGTATATGATTCTTGCATTTTTTGAAACAATAATTTAATAAATTCTTCCCTAGTTCTGTATTCAGGTTCAGCAGAAATATTAACTTGTAATTGTGGTTTAGGATTTAACCTAAAGCTGTGATTTACATCTTTAAGTAAATACGTTTTAACAAATTTTTCGTTATACTCCTCAAATTGTAGTCCTGATTCAATTCCAACGTAATAAACAATAATATAAACTAAATAAAAATTTCCATTTTCAATAAACGAAATAATTTTTGAAGGAGTACCTATATCTGGATTACTATCTACCGAAGATATTTTTATTGCTTTAAAATCAATCCAAACCTCCTCTTCACGATTCATGTAGTTAAACTTACAACGAGCATCCCATGGGTTTTTTGTTTTTCCTTGAGGTGACTGTGCAGCATCATAAATAAAACTAGATACTTTTTCATCATTTACTTTTTCTTTAAACTTACCTTCTAAAAAATCACTAATTTCCGCACCAGCTCTTGCCCGTGCAGAAATTTCTAATTGTTTATTTTCATTAATAATTTCTAACACTATTCTTGTTAATTCCTCACATAAAAAAGTTTCATAATTTTTAAAATCCATATAATACCTCCTTGTTTACTATTATTCTAAGTAAAGGCTCTGAAATCCTGATTTCAAAGCCTTCATAATTTTTTCTTTCTATTCCCACTCAATTGTAGCAGGTGGTTTGGATGTAATATCGTACACAATACGGTTGATGTGTTGTACTTCGTTTACGATACGACGGGAGATTGTATCCAATACGTCGTAAGGGATGCGTGCCCAGTCAGCAGTCATGAAGTCTGTTGTTGTTACGCCACGCAATGCCAATGTGTAATCGTATGTACGGAAGTCACCCATAACGCCTAC
>PPYF01027388.1_pt1 | contig 46547 bp, 34 predicted proteins | sample 1559871 | NCBI WGS metagenome assembly PPYF01 (sample SAMN08240021, study PRJNA423297) | Human gut metagenome, whole genome shotgun sequencing project.
ACAAATATAGGCTACCTGCTCTCTTTGGGTGCGTCTTCTTGCCTGCGGCAATTATTATTTCACTGACAAATTCCTATTTTCTTATTTCCTTGTCTGTGCTATACTCTGTTAAAATAGAAAGGAGAATAAATCTCTATGAAAAAGAAACAAAAACAACATTTTACAGGGAAGAAATGGATTGCAGCGCTCGTTGTTGTTGTTCTGATTCTTGCAGCAATTTACTATTATATTGCTCTTCCCGCAATAAACATCCATAATCCAGAGTTGTGGAAGTTTGTATTATTTTTAGCAGTGATTATTTTTGCACTATATGCCCTTCCAAAGACAACATTTACCGGTGATCGGAGACATCCTGTCAATTTCAGTGGCAATTATAAGACAAAGACATTCAAGTTTTTGGCTTCTCTTGTTGTTGTCATTGCCGCCGCTTATTTTGTCGGCACTCTTTTATCTTCTCCTATTATTAATGCTTCCAAATATCAGAAGCTGATGAAGATAGGAAAAAGTGAATTTACAAAGGATATTGACCAGATTTCTTACGACCAGATCCCTCTGCTTGATAAGTCTTCCGCAGAAATTCTTGGAGAACGTAAGATGGGAAGTCTTGTAGACCTTGCTTCTCAGTTTGAAGTTGCAGATGAATACAGTCAGATTAATTATAAAAATAATCCGGTTCGTGTGACTCCTCTCCGCTATGCGGATCTGGTGAAATGGTTTACTAATAAAAAAGCGGGTATTCCTGCCTATATCAAAATTGATATGGCAACACAGCAGACAGAACTTGTCCGCTTAAAAGAGGGAATGAAGTATACTCCTTATGACCATTTTGGACGTTATCTTTACCGCCACCTTCGTTTCAAATATCCGACCTATATGTTTGATGACATTAATTTCGAAATTAACGAAGAAGGTACCCCTTACTGGGTATGCAGCGTAAAGAAATATAACATCGGTCTTTTCGGCGGTCAGACCATCGGACGCGTTGTCTTATGTAATGCCATCACCGGCGAATGTAAAGACTACAAAGTCGAAGACACTCCAAAATGGGTTGACCGTGTATACTCTGCCGATATGCTTGTAAATCTCTACAACTACTACGGCACATTAAAACATGGATTTATCAACAGTATTCTCGGTCAGAAAGACTGTCTGACCACAACAAATGGTTACAATTACCTTGCCATCAACGATGATGTGTGGGTATACACCGGTGTCACTTCTATCACAAGTGACCAGTCTAACGTAGGCTTCGTTCTTATGAACCAGCGTACTATGGAAACAAAATATTACGAAATTGAGGGAGCCATCGAAGATTCCGCCATGACTTCCGCAGAGGGAAAAGTACAGAACTTAGGCTATAAGGCAACATTCCCACTTCTCCTGAATATTGATGCGGAACCAACTTATTTCATGGCATTAAAAGATGCCTCCGGCCTCGTCAAAAAGTACGCAATGGTAAATGTACACAATTACCAAATCGTAGCAACCGGGGACACAGTAAATGACTGCGAAGCTTCCTATCGTTCCCTCATCCAGTCAAATGGCATGGGTTCTGATGAAGAAAGTAAAAAAGCTTCCACTAAAACAACAGCCGGCACTATCAAAAAGATTGCTCAGGCAGTTATTGACGGAAGCTCCCATTATTATATTGTGTTAAATGATTCTGATACGATTTATGATGTGGATATATCCAAATATTTGGATGCAATATTGCTGGAAGAAGGAGATAAAGTAACCATAGAATACACCGAAGGCAATCCTTCCACAGTAAGTAAAATATCTAAATCCTGATTCAAATGAGACGCTCTCAGTAAATAAAAATAACCTATATTTGTGACTTTAGTCGCTGCGGTTTGAATACTCGCTTACACACGCTCGTATCCAAACCTTGCTCCGATTATTTTTCATCTATTATTTTTTCACAAACTTACATTTTCCGAGTCCATACGTAGATAAGAGTTTCTTATAAACTTTATATTTACTCTTTGGAACGTACACTTTCGCATGGTTCACACAAATAAATACATGTGGGTCTTTTAAAGTCTTTAATTTTTTCCCTTTGAAAACTATCTTTGTAATCTTTTTGTTATTACAAAATGCATGGGCACCAAAGAAGGAAACATTCTTTCCAACTGTAAGCTTTTTCATGTTCGCACATCGATAAAATGCTTTGTGGCAAATCTTTTCTACAGAATCTGGTATGATGACTGTTTTAATCTTTTTGTTTGCTTCAAATGCTCTCGTTCCAACAGAAGTTACATTATACTTAATTCCGTTCCATGCTATACTCTTTGGAAATGTGACGTTCTTTGCTCTGCGTCCTTTGATAAAACCAGCCACTTCCATCTGACCAGTTCCGTCTACGCTGGAATCTGTCACTTTATAGCGATAGATTCCACTTGAAATCACGTCACCCTGACGAAGTCCTACTAATACATTACAAGATGCTTTCTTTCCACTCTCTGTTATAACAGTAATTACTGCTTTTCCCGGAGCTGCTGCGCTAACATTTCCATTCTTATCAACGGAGGCAATCCTTCGGGCTGTACTACTCCAGCTTAACTTATCTGTGCTATTAGATGGAGATACGATAGCTTTTAGAACTTCTCTGTTCTTTGGAGCAATTACCAGATTATTTTTATTGAGTTTCACGCCAGTTGCTGGAATTTTATTACTTACAGTAATCTTTCCTGTCGGTTCATCCATATAAGTATCTTTGATTGCATATTTTACTGTATATACTACATCTGACTTTCCACCAATGTTCGATGGAATATCAAGTGTGGCACTCTGACTGTCTGCATTTCCACTGGTACCAGCTTCCGTAATCAATCTGCCATCTGCATCAAACAATCCAGCCTTCATGTTATCTTCCAGACATTTTCCTTCTAAAGTGATTGTATTTGCTCCTGCAGTAGCAATCATCTTTTCTGTGTTCTTTAAGGACTCTACTTTCGGGCCTACCCAGATTTTTACGCTGGAAATGATAGTATTACCATTCTCATCCTGCATCTCATTGGTTGTGCTGCTATTTACAGCCATTGCAGAAATTGTAATATAGCCATATTCATCATATGTCTGAAGAATATTCTTCGCTGTATCAAGCTTGCAATTTATTCCATTGGCATCTAATGAGAAAATAACTTTAGCAGGATATGCTTTTAAATCTTCCTCACTATATATTTCACCTAACTCATCATAGCAAGTTGCTTTCAGTGCCGTTAAATCCAAAGTACTGTTAAATGGAATGGCCTCCGGTACTTCTTCTAACGTAATCTTCTGGAGCGAACGTACTCTAGGAACGCTTAATTCTACTTCATTACTTACCACATTCTGGTTCAGCTTATTCGTTGCGCTGACTGCAATATTCGCTTTCTTGCCTGCTTCTACTGCTGCGATAACTTTATTGTTCTCAAAACGGAACGCTTTTTCATTATCCGAATTCCATGTAATGTCTACTTCATCCAGTCCATATTCCTCTCCATACTGGTCAAGACCTTTTACAGTGAAGTATTCATCGACATAAGCATTCTCTCCGTTTTTCAATGTACTTTCTGCATCTTTCTTCTCTAACTGAAGGGTATCCAGTACAGGCTTTTGTCTTACAGTTAAAGTAAACTGTACTGCCTGTGCTTCTATTCCATTCTTATTAGTAAACGTTCCCGTCAAAATAACATTGCCAGTTTCTCCATAGCTAAGTGTTCCCTCCGATACAGATAACGTCTTTTTATCTGCACTAAAAGATGCCTGTGTACTCTTAATCGTTCCTTTATCTGTCAATTTCCACTGAATGCTGTCAATTTCTTTCTGCGAAAGAATATATGCCTCTCCATTCTGATCTTTTGCTGTAAAGTTTACTTTCGTAAGATCATACTCTTCTCCTTCTCTTACTACCGCCGAGTCACCGGTATATAATTCCTTCACATATGGTTTGGTAACAATGGCAAAATCTATTACATTCGATTCTATCTTTGCATCATCTTTGCCTACGATTAACTGAAGCGTATCAGAACCTTTTACAAGACCAAGTAAAGTATCTCCTGTAACTTTAGAATACTTTCCGCCTGTCAGCCATTTGTATTCCTCTTTTGTCCAGTCATACTCGTCTCCATACTGATCAAGTGCAGTTACTTTTACATCTTCTTTTAAATCGCTGGAATAAGAATCTCCAATACCGATTCCGTCTTTTTCAATATCTGTCTCAATATTAAGTGAAGTCAGCTTCCTTGTCGGTTTTACTACCAGTTCTAATACATTAGATTCTGCATATACCGCTCTGCCTTTTCTTGCTCTTGCCTGAATCTTATAGGTTCCTGCCTTATCTATTGGAAGTTTATCCGCTAACAGATAATCAGAGAAACTATCTTCTGCTTTTTCTCCTGAAAAATCAATATGCCATTTTACATCAGAAAGATCATTCCATTCGCCATCATACTGGTCAAATGCTTTTACTGTAAGTTTGGATAAATCAATAATGTCAGGAGTTCCTTTGTCTTTGAAAATAAAGCTTTCTAATGTAGCTGGTTTTGTATCATCAGAGATCTTAATCGTTGTCAGCGCTTTTTCTGGAAGTGCTTTTACACTAATCCATTCTGAATGTTTGCCTCGGTATGTTGCCCGAATCTGATAGGTTCCTTCCTTTGTAAAAGATACCCGGTTATTCTCAAGCTTGATTCCATCTTCTTCGTCAAGTCTTGCTTCCCATACGATAGGTGCACCGGAAATCTTCTTATCTGTACTGTCTACTGCATATCCCTTAATGTCTTCGTTACCAATCAGATTGACAGGTTCCTCACCAACATATGTTGTCGTAGTTCCCTCTGCCTGAACACTTCCGTCAAATGGTTTTGCTGTAACATTTACCTTAATTTTTGCTGTTGCGTCAAGTCCTGCATTCGTAGCTGGTTGTTCATTCTCAAGACTGGTATATGTAGTATCATCATCAATCATATACTTAAGATACAGGGTTCCTTCTTCGTCTCCTGCTGTCAGAATCGCTTCACCATTTGCTTTTTCCTCTGTAAGAGATGCAATATTACTGCCTGTCAGTTCCTTACCATTCTGATCAATAAGTATCCAATGGCCCTTATTCTGGTCAAATCCATAATACTCTACATCATTCTTGTTACTGCCTTTCAAGGTAACTGTACTAAGATCAAACGTATCTCCACTAATCATATTCAATGTCTTCACGCCATTTGTGACACTGATTTTCTTTAATGGATATAATGGTACAATTTCCTTAATATTTGAATTCATACTTACTGTATCATAATTAAGTACACCACCTGTGACGGACATCGGACAATGTGTTGACAGCCAGGAAACCTTATTTATAAGACTATTGTTTGTTCCAGCTGCTGCTCTTTGTGCAGTATTGGCAGACTGTTTTACGGCCTTATTTGCTTTCTGATTACTATTGGCACGCTGTCCTGTTGTTCCACTTTCTGGTGTATTTTCCGTATAGTAGAAATCCACGCTGTTCAGCGCATCAAGTTCTTCCTGAGATACGCCCTGTTCCGCTAATGACTTCTTTTCTTCCTCACCAATTGGCTGAATCCATTTGTTATAAGTATCTCCATTCACATTATAATTTATGTCATTATCTACTTCTTCACCATTACTATCCTTCACAGTTTTGTCATATATCGTATACTTCTTTGTATTTTGTGTCATCGTTGAAGGAACTTCTATTAATGATTCATAGCCAATCGGATATTCTGTTCCAGAAGGTTCGGATGAAAAAGTTTGCTGAATTACACCGTCCTCATCTACAAGAATTCTATTTAGTGTAACTTTCGTCTTTTCATCTGTAAGTTCTTCTTCCTTAATCGTTCCGTTTAAAATATCTTTCCATTCCAGTTTCTCTAATTTATCTGCCGGATTTCCATCAGACCGTTTCTTTGTCCATCCATAAGTCTGTCCATATGCCTGCTCGTAATTTGGTGTCGCGGTATATCTTACTGCACGGTTATAAAGATTATCCATTGCTGTCGTTCCGCCTTTTTCAGACTCAGAACCAAAAATTGTGCTGAAATGACTCTGACGATAGCCTGCCGTAGAGAATGATTGTATTTTCATATTATCATCATATACAGTACCTGATAAAGAGAAAACCGCTACTTTATAAGTAATCGCCACCGGACAGTCATATCCAAGCTGCACATTTGTTACTGCCTTAGAAGATTCCATTCCAACCGCTGTCTGTGCCGGAAGTGACATGCTGGAAGAAATCGTATTCTCGGAAGTCTCACTATATTCTTTTGTTTCAGAATATGCTGTGGATAATGCCTGCTCACAGGTCACCTCCATTTTTAAAGTCTGCTCCACCTCTGCGATCAGCGGAATCTCTCCGGAAAGTGTTGTTTCTGAGCCAATCATCTCACTGTAAGAATAACTTTTTCCTGTCTCTAACGTATTAGAAGTCGTCAGGGAATTCGACTGTTTAAATTCCATTCCAATATCTGCTTCCTCTTTCGACTCATTCTTATAATAACTCAATTTAGGATTCGAGTTGGCATTTGTCTTATAAGTGACACCCGCAGCCTGTCCATTTACTGCTTCTTTTAAAGAATCATACTTCTGTGCCTTTGTAATATACTCTAACCCTTCTCCGGCAATTACCGATAATTTGAAATCATAAAAAGCCAGTCCAAAAGTGTTATAACAAAATCTTGGTGTGGATCCTACACGGTCCACGCAAGTTACAAGCGAATATAAAACATCCTGCGTTGTGTCATCATCAATCTGCTTTAACGCAGCATCCTGCCCTTCTGTACTGTTAAGAATGCTGCTTCCACTAACCTTTCGATTAATTCCGGAAGCGATTTCTTCTGCTGCCTGCTGGCGAACACTCTTTAAATTCTTAGCATAAGCAAGTCCTGTCCAATAAGTATTATCTTTCCCACTCTTTCTATCACTCTTAGGTTCTTTTTGTGATAGTGCATAAGCAACATCAGCATAACCATTTCTTGTACGGTTTTCTTCCCCAGTAAAGTTCTTAGCAAAACCTCCACCTGCATTCACATAAGCGGCATATTTGTTGTGGGTTCCATAAATCTGCTCTGCCAGAGATGCCCACTGTCCAATCAGACTGTCTGTTCCACCATCTGTTTCATTCCCACTTTGGAGTACGGCCTGTAAAAAGGCAATCTGGTTGTTTGGATCTACACGATCTGTGATACTGCCATCATGAATATCAAAATACTTCTTATCATTAATAATGATAGATCGAATCCCTACACGATTCTTTGTTTCAGTTCCATCACCATCATATCGATAAAGAACAGATACATTGGAAGCCGCCTGTGTTATCAGCGGAGCGGATAACCCGAATACTACTGTTAAAGTAAGTATTGCGGCGAGGGCTCTCGCTAATGCATATCTTGTTTTCTGGTACTTCATACATTTCACCTCTTATTCTGCGTATCTCATACTTTCTTCTTTTTGTCTGATTTCTTATTCTGAAACCAGATACATACCATCGTAAAAATCGCACCTGCTACAAAAGCAGCAACGGCGATGATCACATATAAATCCGCCCCATCCCTTAGGAGAACAGAGCCGTAACTGTCAACAACAGCAGGTACACCAGATAAACGCATCTCTTGAAACATTATCCCCATACATACTGCCAATCCGACGGAAAGGAGTGTCAAACTAAAAATGATACATCTGTCATATCGAATACGCAGAATATGAATACGCTGATGAATCTTTTCCCGCCTAATCTCCTTTGGGTTCATCTTTCTCCTCCTCTCTACTCATTTTTACATTGTACTTCTATAAAGACATAATAAAAAAAATCCTTTCACCTATTTTAAAAAAAAATGAAAAGATTTTAAAAAGATTTTCATGCATGCTTTGCTTATCAAATCAAATACCCTGAAATTGGATCGCAGGCTATACCCGCTTCCTTTTCTTTTGTAATATCCCAATTCTCCTGACTTTACTTCATATGATTTAACTTTACCATCAAATGCCATCCACTCACCAGCACAATAATCATGCCCGATGGAAACAAATACCCCATCCACCTCCAAATGCCATCTGCCGAAATAAGCAGATTAAAAATCGCATGAAAAACACCACATGCGCCAAGAAGTCCAACCATTCCCGTAATTGCAATTGCCCTTTGTCTAAATATATAGGCAAGTCCAAAGCCGATAAAAATACCACATAATATATGAAGCGCTCCCGTCGAAATTCCCCGTATTAATAAAAGATCAAAATCTGCAGCCCCATTCTCTGTTAAATAACACACATTTTCAAAAGTAGCAAATCCTACCGAAATTGCAATAGCAACTCTTGGAATCTGGTCTCTTTGCGGCTCAAATATTAAAATATAAAATAATAACGGAAAAAGCTTCATCACTTCTTCACAGACCGGTGTAATTTCAATGGATGCCTCTATTGTATCCACTCCATAATAATTCATAAAAAAACTGCTGACATATGCAGAAAGCACACATATTCCCATTCCAATACAAACAAATAATGTATATTTACGTGCTTCTCCCTGAATAAAAATCAATGAAAGCAATAATGGAATACTAATACAAATAAAAATATTTTCAATGTACATCATCTTTCCCCACCTCCATAAATGTACAAGGTAATAACATCGCCATCGAAATTGTCAGCACAATATCAATGCAAAAATACAAATTAAACCTTGTATAGTCATGAAAAAAAGACGAACTTATATATAGACTCACCTGTAAAATTATACATAATAGAATACAAATGCTGCTTTTATATGGTGCATCGCCATATAAAATCTGAAAAACACTAATGTAGACAATCGCTCCTGCTGCTAATGTAAATACTCCCGTTGAAAGGATCGCCGGACCAAAAATCCCACTCCAGATTGAAATAATCGCCACACCAATTCCACAAATCAACGGAATCACTGATATCTTCATCCTCTGTCCCTTATATCCTACAATCTGATACGAATGCAGAAACAAATAACTGGCAATCCAGGAAATCTCTGATACATAAAAAAACTGTGGTACCTTTCCCCGGATAACAAGATATAGTACAAAGTAAAGTGTTCCCATCATAAAACAGCTATGCGCCAAAGCCAATATAATATACAAACGATTCTTGTGCAAAAACCAGCACACAATATCTGCCACCACAATTAGAGAAAATACTATTACCTGAAATATATTATCAATTATCTCAAAATTCATTCTATTTTTCCCCGCTTTGTTATTGTTATTCTTTTTTCAGCCTGTTTTCGCGCACCTGCTGCGATTGTTTATATTCTTCTGCTTTTTTTCGATGTTCTTCCGCCTTACGCAAACGATACAAAAGTATCGTTACACAAACACCAAGTGCAAATGCCAAAATTCCCATACAAATGTAGCCAAGTGCCTCATAATTTCCCAACATACTAGCCATTCCTGTTGTATAATTAGTTTTTGCCCCAGAAACAGAAGCCTGTTTTGTCACTTCTGGCATCAGACATCCTATTCCAATGATTATCATCAGACATGCAGCAATCCCTGATCCACTGATTACTCTCTCTCTTTTTTTCTGCTGTTCTCTTTGAATCTCCAGCGTTCTTCTATGAATCAATTGCTGACGTTCTTCATTCGTCCGCATATATAAAACCTCTTTCCTCTAAAATCTTTTTTAAACTCTTCTTCCCTCTATGTACCAGATTAGTAACCTGTTGTTCACTCTTACCAAGAATCCGAGCTGCTTCTCTATAACTCATTCCTTCCAGACTAACCAGATACAGTACTTCTCTATACTCTGTCTTCAGATTCGCCATTCCTTCATAAAGATGCTGCTCCCGCTCCGACTGCAAAAGTTTTGCATCCACCAGTTCTTCGCCCGGCAGCTCAAAATCCACCTCATCTAAACATAAAAACCATAGTTTATGCTTCTGTCTATGCCGTATCGTCAAATTTCTTGCTGTTTTATAAAGATATGCCCTAAAACTTCCTTTTCCATCAATCGGACGCTCCTTTGCAAAAATCTGTGCAAAGGCCTCTATCATCAAATCTTCTGACTCATGAATATCATGGTTCTCACAACGGCAAAAATCACACATATGGCTTATTTTATTCTCAGCGGGCATCTTTCTTGCCTGCGGCAAAAAGAAATATGAAAAAATTATGTCCTGAATTCTGATTTGTGAGGCTGCAAGGCAGACGAACTCCTGAAGCGAAATAAAGCCCACAGAGAATATAATATTCTCTGTGGGCGTCTCTCCTGCTACGCAAACCAGAAGTTATTCAATAATTGTTCCGGTTTTCTCCAGATAGCCTTCTAAAGCTTTATCAATTGATGTAATAATTACCTTTCTTCCATTGCCTTTTTCAAGGAAAGAAACACCTGCTTCAATCTTTGGAAGCATTGTATTTGGCTCGAACTGACCTTCATCGATGTATTTCTGTGCTTCTGCTACAGTAATATGCTCTAATGGAGATTCCTGTTCTGTATTGTAACCAACACAGACATTCTCTACACTTGTTAAAACCATGAATACGTCTGCGTTCAACAGTTCTGCCATTCTTCCACTGGCATAGTCTTTCTCGATAACTGCGCTGGCACCATGAAGTTCTACTCCCTGTGCTAACACTGGAATTCCGCCACCGCCGCAGGCGATAACTACCTGTCCCTGGTCAGAAAGCGCTTTGATAGAATCAATCTCGATAATTCCCTGTGGCTTTGGAGCTGCTACAATTCTTCGATAGCCGCCCTCTACTTCTGTAACATAGTTTCCATGTTTTTCTTCCTGCTCTGCTTCTTCTTTCGAAAGAAGTCTTCCGATAACTTTAACAGGCTCATTAAATGCATCATCATAAGGGTCTACCATTACCTGTGTGATAATTGTACATACTGGGCGATATACTCCTCTTTTTAAGAGTTCGGCACGAATCGCATTCTGTAAATCGTATCCGACATATCCCTGACTCATAGCAGAACATACGGACATAGGCGCCTGTGTATAGTCTTCTCTGTCCTTACTGAATTCGTTCATCGCTGTATGAATCATTCCAACCTGTGGTGCATTACTGTGGGATATAACAACGTCTGCCCCTGCTTCTACTAAATCTGCAATTGCCTTGGCTGTATTTCTTGTTGCTTTGTACTGTTCTGGCATTGTTGTTCCTAATGCTCGGTGTCCGAGGGCTATTACTACTTTTTTCTTGCTCATAATTCCCAATCCTTTCTACAGTTATACTTGAGTTATATTTGTCTTTTAGTCTACCAGAAAATAAAAAGAATTTCCAGAGCGTGTTTATAAAATTAGTTTTCTGTAAAAGATTACAAGATATAAAAAATATTTAAATCACGCCGACTATTTCTCCAAATATTCTTTCATTGCCTCTATTGCCTTTTCTCCGTCATGAAGTCCCTGTTTATAAAGGACCGTAAGTTTGGCCTTATCCTTTTCAATTCTTCCTACTTCCACTTTTGCTTCCGGACGAATGATAAAGACTTTTCCCTCTTTTTCCTGTTCTTCTAAGAAATCTATTGTCTCATTATAACGGACATGTCTTGTCTCCATAGCATGAAGAAATTCTTTATACTTTGGATAACGAAGACGCATGATCGGCATCAGCTTATTCGGCGCCTTACGATATCCGTGGTCTCTTGTGAGAATGACAACATTCTTCTCATTGCCATCTTCTATTGATTTACGAATCGGAATACTGTCAGCAATTCCTCCATCAAGAAGCTTATGTCCTTTTACAACGATTGTCTTAGAAACTAATGGCAGCGAACTTGATGAACGAATCATCCACATCTGCTTTCTAAGATCGCGCACTCTTAAATATCTTGCAGCTCCTGTTTCCACATCAGTAACTACTGCATAAAACTTACCTGGATAATTCAAAAATGCCTGATGATCAAATGGATCTAACACATCTGGAATCTGTTCATAAAGCATCTCTGGCCCAAAAACATTTCCTGTTTTCAAAAATGTTTTTGCTCCACAGTAATTCGGGTCATCAAGATAATCTACATTTACTCGAAATGCCCTTCCTCTCTGTTTAGAAAGGTAGCTGCATGCATGGCAGCTTCCGGCAGATACTCCATATACACTGGAAAATTCAATTCCTGCATCTAAAAAGGCATCTAATACACCGGCTGTATATACACCGCGCATTCCGCCTCCTTCTAAAATCAATCCTGCATTATACATAATCGACCTCGCTTTCTATTTTGCATTTTCTTTGCTGTCTTTTTATATAGAACATAGTATAACTCGATTTCGGTAAATTCTCCACAGTTATTTTTTATAGTAATTGCTGCGGGCATCTCCTTGCCTGCGGCAAACCAAATTTCACCGTATCACCTGCTGGCGTTTATATTCGCTGATTGGTTTTCTTCCTGCTTTTCTGGCAGCAATCTGTTCATACAAGTCTGCGGTTCGTATATCTATACTGTAAATCTGTGCCTGTGCCGAACCGTTGGAATAAAGCTTTTTGCCCTCTGCAGGACGTTGGATGATATCCAAAGTGGCATTTTGACGTATTTCTTTTAGCAGGGGAGAAGAGGATTTGGAAAAGCCTAATATTCTTGCATATGGTACCGGAATGTCTTTGGCTTCTTCTAAGAACGGATAGTATTTCATGTGAAGTACGATATGCAAAAGAACTCTTCTCAATGCCGCATCCGTAATCTGTCTGGCATGAAGGCCTTCTATCAAATCTTCGAAAGAAAGTCCTGGCTCATAAATATTTTGAAATCTTCTTGCTAAATCAAGATTCATTCCAAAGTATTTGCCAATTACTTTATTTTTCAGAAGAAACGTATAGTCAAGATAGGGCATTAAATCTTCCCAGGTCACAAAGTTATTCTGTAAAAATCCTTCTATAAAAGGAAGATATTCTCCACAAAGTGCTTTTTCAAATGCCCGGGGTGCTTCTTTTTCTTTGTTATAAGTATTATTATAGATATTGCTGACTCTGTTATTGGTATTTTTTCCCGTGTTTCCACATTTTCCGCTATTACAAGTTTCTGTATTATACGGATTTTTTCTACTGAAATTTCTATAAAAATGGTACATTTCCTGGCGAATTGCTGTTGCGGAGGAATAGTTTTCTGTCAGTTTATTTTCATGATAATGATTTCCTTTTCTTTTAATAACAACTGGCCTGATGAAAGAATTTCTTCTTTGTAATGCTTTGATATATTCCAAGCCTAAAATGTGATTTGGCTCTTTTAAAAATTCTATTGCTTTTTCTGGTTTCGAATCGAATAATAAGTTTCCCGCTGCGAAAGCTCTCGCTTCTGGAAAACTTTTTCCTGATTTTAATTGTTCCTGCAAAATCTGTTTATATTTTTCCGGTTCTTCAAGAAATAAAGTCGCATATGCCGAAAAATCTTCTACTTCTGCCCATTCGCTTCCAAAGGAAAGATAATCGACACAGCCTAATTGATCAAGAATCCCAATCCCTGCTGTAGCAAAATATTCGGCACTGGCTGTCGCATAGATTGCCGGCATTTCAATAACCAAGTCTGCTCCGCCAGAAAGTGCCATCTGGGTTCGCATATATTTATCTGCAATCGCCGGTTCTCCACGCTGTACATAGTCCCCGCTCATAACTACAACAACATAATCTGCCCCTGTTTTTTTCCGTGTTTCTTCTATATGATATTGGTGTCCTTTGTGAAATGGATTATACTCTGCGATAATTCCCGCTACTTTCATAAATGAACTCCTTTCTCCTTTTATTTCTACCTGAATGCAATTCATCTCCCACCTTAGAGGTCGGAGTATTCTTGCTGTAAGCGGATAAATCTGCTTATCTTTGTCCATATTATAACCGAAAACAAACGAAACAGCAATCTTCCTATTTTTTGTATTTCTTACTATTTTTTATCGTTTTTTGATGAATTTTTTTGATTTTTTTGGACATTTTTATATTTTTGTCTAATCATGTTAACTTTCAAACAAAATCATTTATTGTTTACTATGAAATACAATTACCTATCAAAACTCAAAAAAAAGTGCCGAAATAACAAAAAAACTCCATCATAAGCTGAATAAGTACATTTTCAAGATAAAAAAAACAAGCTATAATATGCCTAGCAAAATAAAATAAGCGAAATTTGGCGTTTCGTAATAAATAATTATACAAAAAGGAGATATGAAATGAAGGTTTTAGTAATTAACTGCGGTAGCTCTTCCCTGAAATATCAGGTTATTGATTCTGAGACAGAACACGTTCTCGCAAAAGGTTTATGTGAAAGAATCGGTATCGATGGTGTTTTAACTTATCAGCCAGCCGGTCAGGATAAGATTAAGTACGAAGCTGCAATGCCTGCACATCGTCAGGCTGTTGAACTTGTATTAAAACAGTTAACAGACCCTGAAAACGGTGTATTAAAATCCATCGATGAAATTGATGCTGTTGGACATCGTATGGTACATGGTGGTGAGAAATTTGCTTGTTCCACATTACTTACAGAAGAAGTATTAAAGACAGTAGCATCTTGTAACGACTTAGCTCCTCTTCACAACCCTCCTACATTAGTTGGTGTTGCTGCTTGTAAAGAGCTTCTTCCTACAACTCCAATGGTTGGTGTATTTGATACAGCTTTCCATCAGACTATGCCACCAGAAGCTTACATCTATGGTCTTCCATATGAGTACTATGAGAAATACGCTGTTCGTCGTTACGGCTTCCACGGAACATCTCATAAATATGTTTCTTTAAGAGCTGCTGAGATTCTTGGTAAAAAACCTGAAGACTTAAAGATTGTTGTATGTCACCTTGGTAATGGTTCTTCCATCTCCGCTGTTGATGGTGGAAAATGTGTAGATACTTCTATGGGTCTTACTCCATTAGAGGGTCTTGTAATGGGTACACGTTCTGGTGATATCGACCCTACTTGTATCGAATTCATTGCTCATAAAGAGAACCTTTCTCTTGAGCAGGTTATGGATATCGTAAATAAGAAATCCGGTGTTCTTGGTATTTCCGGTGTTTCTTCTGACTTCCGTGATCTTGATGAGGCTGCAAAAGCTGGTAATAAACGTGCTGACTTAGCTTTAAGAGTATTTGCTCATTCCGTAGTTAAATACATTGGAAGTTTCATCGCTGTTATGAACGGTGTTGACGCTATCGTATTTACAGCTGGTATCGGTGAGAACGACGATATCATCCGTTCAAGAATTATCGAACATTTCGATTACCTTGACACAACTTTAGATCAGAAAGCAAACAAGATGCATGGAGAAGAACGTATTATCTCCACTCCAGAATCAAAAGTAAAAGTTATCTGTATCCCAACAAACGAAGAGCTTGCAATTTGCCGCGATACAGTAGAAATCGTTACTAAGAAAATGGTAGAAGATACAGTGAAAGATGTTTTAGGTAACAACTAATTCTTTCCTATTTTTTATCATATCTTCATTACTTAATATAAAGAATCCCCCGGAAAGTTCCTCATCCGGGGGATTCGATTTTTATTCGGGAATGACAGAGGATAGACAAAAAATTCAAAAACAGACGAATCCAGGAAGATAAAATATCCCTATTTGTGGCTTTCGTCGCTGCAGGCTGAATGTTCGCTTTAAGCGCCCGCATCCAGCCTTTGCTCCCAGGCCACAAATAGGGATAAATGCCACCTATTCGATTCTTTCAAACACCATTGTTGCCTGGATGCGGTCACCGCCTCCAAGTCCTTTACTTCCACCAGATGTTGTGCTGATGATATCCTTTATCTGCCTGTTTGTTAATTACATCTTCTAACTCGCTTAGGTTTTTAGATGCTGTTCCGATTAACTTCTCCTTTAATGTTACCTGTAATACAACGTATTTCTGCATAAGTTCCCCCTTTATCGTTTGCATTTCCACATGTTTCTTCATTTAATTATACTATACAGCCAGATTTTTGTATAGAAATTTATACAATAAAATAGGAATTTGCCGCAGGCAAAGGAGACGCCCTCTTTTGATAAATAAAGCATATTTGTGACTTTAGTCGCTGCAGGTTGAATGCTCGCTTTAAGTGCTCGCATCCAACCTTTGCTCCGAGGTCACAAATATGCTTTATTTATCAAAAGAGGGCTGTGTTTTGGCTGGGGATGGAATTGCTTTTTATTGTTGGAGGGATTTGAGGACGCTCCAGAAGGTTATAGCTTTCGTTATAACTGTTTTTTGAAGAATTGATTCGAATTACTTCTATCTCTCCCGACTTCTTCCCCAAATCTTTCCACAAATTTGCCCGGGCAGCCAGAAAACAGAAGTCCGAGAATCAAATCATCTATATTTGTGGTCTGGGAGCTACGAGACTATAATAAAATATTAGAAAAGGCCAGGCACAATACCGATACTCCTGTATCAGCAAATACCGCAATCCACATATTTGCGAATCCAAACAGACCCATAATCATAACGATAATCTTGATTGCAAGAGCAAATACAACGTTCTGCCATGAAATACTATTTGTCATTTTCGCAATGCCGACGGCTTCTGGGATGGCTTTCATTTCGGAATTCATGAATACGACATCTGCTGCTTCGATTGCTGCGTCTGCGCCGCTTCCCATAGCTGCTCCAACATCAGCTCCGGCAAGTACCGGTGCATCGTTGATACCGTCTCCGACAAACATAACCGCTCCATGATTTTCTCTGATTTTCTTCAATTCAGATAATTTGTCCTGTGGAAGCAGTTTTGCGTGTACTTCATCAATTCCGGTTTCTTTTGCTACAGCATCTGCACTTTCCTGTGCATCACCCGTAAGCATTGCTGTAATAATTCCCTGTTTCTTTACAGCGGCGATTGCATCTTTGGCATCGTCTTTTACGGTATCGGAAATGACGATATTTCCAACAAATTTGCCATTTAAGGCAACGAGTACTTCTGTACCAAAGTTTTCTTTCTGGTATACACTTAAGTCTACGTTCTGTGCATCCATAAGCTTTCTGTTACCACAGAGAACAACACCTCTGCTAAGTTCTGCACGAATACCATGTCCGGCAATTTCTTCTACTTTCGATGGTCTTTCGATAGAAAGTCCCTTTTCTTCAGCTGCTTCTACGATGCTATTTCCAATTGGATGTGTAGAAGACAATTCACAACTTGCACTGATTGCTAATAAATCATTGGCAGTCATTGCATTTCCTGCTGGATTGGCTTTCTGAACAACAAAGTTACCCTTTGTGATCGTTCCAGTCTTATCCATTACGATTGCTTTTACATTTTTCAGGCTTTCAATTGCAATTCCACCTTTGAAAAGGATACCTTTCTTAGAGCCTGCTCCGATTCCAGAGAAGAATGCCAGCGGTACACTTAATACTAACGCACATGGACAACTAATAACTAAGAATGTCAGCGCTGTGTAAATAGATGCGGTTCCGCTTGTTCCATGAATCGTATTTACTGTTCCTGTATAGGCACTGTCTACGAAGAAATGCCAGTTCAGGGAATCTGGTAAAATAAATGGAAGTACTACTGCTACAAATAATGCGAATAATACAACGAATGGTGTGTATACTCTTGCAAAACGAGTAATAAATTTATCAATGTTTGGTTTACTTGCCGCTGCATTTTCCACAGAGTCAAGAATTCTTGTTACCATAGATTCTTCAAGAATTTTTTCTACACGAATCTTTAACTGTCCAGATGTATTCACACATCCGGAAACGATGTTGTCCCCTGCCTTTGCCATAACAGGTACTGGCTCACCGGTAACTGGTGAAGTATCAATACGGCTCTCTCCATCAATGATAACACCATCTAATGGAATACGGTCACCCGGACGGACTAAAAGGATATCTCCTACATTTGCTTCTTCCGCATCAATAATACGGACATCATTTCCAATAACAAGATTAACAACTTCTGGTCTTAAGTCAACCGCTTCCATAATCTGAGTACGGCTCTGCTCGGTTGCTTTTTCTTCAAAATACTCACCGATACGATAGAAAAGCATTACGCCTACTGCTTCCGGGAATTCCTGAATACAGAACGCACCAATTGTTGCAATACACATAAGGAAGTTCTCATCAAATACCTGACCTTTCATGATATTCTTTCCAGCTGTGATTAATACCTTGCCGCCAAGAACTAAATAAGCAATCAGAAACAGGGCAAACATTGGAATGGTTGGTACATTTCCCACATGTTCAAGAATTTCACCAATGATGAAAATAACTGCTCCCACGCCGATGCTTACAAGAGGATTGTTAAAAGAGAACTTCTTCTCTCCTGCTTCTTCAGATTTTATCACTTTATTGTCTTTTGGAACAATTGTGATTCCATCTTCCATTGCATCAATTGTCTCTTTAATCATCGGAATCATCTGGTCTGGATTCTTAGCAGAAAGTTTCATCTGCTTCGTTGCATAAGTAATTGTCAGGTCATCCACACCATTTAATGTTCTTAACTTTGCTTCGATCTTTGCTGCACAGTTTGCACAGTCAAGACCTTCTAAAATATATACCTTTGTATTGGAAATGCCGCTTAGCTTCTTACGCTGTCTTGGAACAATTGTTACTCCATCTTCAATAGAATCTACAACTGCCTGCATCTTTGGAAGTAACTCTGACTGATTATTTGCTGAAACTCGAAGCTGCTTTGTTGCAAATGCTACAGAAGCGAATCCAACTTCCGGCATCTGACGAATCTTCGCCTCAATCTTTGCTGCACAATTCGCACAGTCGATTCCCTCTAAAATATATACTTTCTTCTCCAAATCTTCATCTGGCATATGACAGTTACATTTTGCAAGGCTCTCTCCACAAACATCACAATATTCTACATAGGAATTACACTGCTCACACTGACAGCCTTCCGGATGTCCTTCTACCTGATGATGGTCTACCTGAAAATGTGTGTGTGAACGAGTTGCCTGTGGTTTTGCCGGACCGTGATCGTGATGATGGTGATGATCATGATCGTGATGGTCGTGACTACATCCGCACTCTTCTCCATGTTCATGATGGTGATGATGATGCTCATGTTCCTCATGGTCATCATCATGGTGGTCATGGCCGCATCCGCACTCTTCTCCATGCTCATGATGGTCATGATGATGCTCGTGTTCCTCGTGGTCATGATCATGGTCGTGGTGGTCATGGCCGCATCCACACTCTTCTCCATGCTCATGATGGTGATGATGATGCTCGTGTTCCTCATGGTCATGATCATGGTGGTGGTCATGGCCACATCCACACTTTTCTCCATGCTCATGATGGTGATGATGCTCATGTTCCTCATGATCATGATTATGGTCGTGGTGTTCATGACCACATCCACACTCTTCTCCATGTTCATGATGGTGATGCTCGTGTCCCTCGTGGTCATGATCATGGTCGTGGTGGTCATGGCCACATCCACACTCTTCTCCATGTTCATGGTGATGATGCTCATGATTGTGAGTTTCTGCTGCTTTACGTCTGCTGCGGGTTCTCTCAACAACTTCTACATCTGGTTCCATAGACTGAATTGTCTCTCTGATTTTTGGCAGAACCGCTTCCGGATCTTCTGCTGCAAATCGAAGCTGCTTGGTTGCAAATGTAACGGATACATCGCTAAGCTCCGGCAGCTTACTAAGCTTTCTCTCAATCTTGGCTGCACAGTTTGCACAATCAAGGTTCTCAAGAATATATACTTTTCTCTGCATTGTGATACCTCTCTTTTTGATATTATAGAATTACCCCAGTACATGTTGAAAAACAACAAATAATCTACACGCTCTAGAGCATTTTTCAAACACTCTCTAGGAATCGGTATGTGTCATATGTATTAATGCTTCTTCCATAATATCTACAATATGCTGGTCATCCAGTGAATAAAAAACATTTTTCCCTTCCCGTCTTGCTCTTACCTGATGCATCTTACGCATTACGGCAAGCTGGTGGGAAACTGCAGACTTAGTCATGTCAAGGAAAACTGCAATATCACCGGCACACATCTCCTGCTCCTTTAGTGCATACAGAATCCGTATTCTTGTGTCATCTGCTAAAACTTTAAAAAAGGATACTACCTTATCAATCTCGCAGTCTTTCGGCATACTCTTCTGTACCTTTTCAATACTTTCAGGAAACATTGCCACACAATCGCTCTTTTTCGTTCCCATAACTTCCTCCTTCATCAAACAAATAATTGAATACTTGTTCAACTGTCCTTATTATAGTTGAACAAGTGCTCAATTGTCAATAGGTATTTTTAAATTTTTTCTACTTTTTCAGTATGATATAAATTTTAAATAAATTTCTATTGTAAATCACATGGTAAGCCTTACTAAGTCAAAGAAACCTTTTTTCTGAAATTTTATTAAAACCTGATTACATTTCCTGTGCAGTTAAAAATAAATTTTTCTCCAAAGTTATTTTTTATTGTTTCTAAATTGTCCTCTCCCGTACAATGGGAAACGGCAATAAAATTTATATTCATTTCTTTTAAGTCATCTATTGTCTTTCTAAGCCGCTCTCCGTCAGCTTCCATCAAATGGGTTCCTCCGACAACTCCGCAAATCTTTTTACCACTTCTCTTTTCAATTGTTCTAAGAATATTCATAATGCCCGGATGAGAACATCCCACTATAACGACAATGCCTTGCTCGGTATCTAATGCTACGGCAATTTCGTCTGTGAAAGAATCCTTCGTATATTCAGATATTACTTTTTCTATTGCCGGCTTCACGCTCAATTCATCAGAAGAACAATCGGTACTGTACGCAGTCATTCCTTCCTCTGTTCCAGAGTGTGTTTGAAAAAAGCTTTCTGCAAAGCAACCAGCAACAATTTCCTTGTCTTCTTTTTTTACAAAAAAACGAGGATTTAACTGTTCATATCCTACAATGCGCTCAAAGTTACGATATAATGTTACTCCCGGAAAAATCATTTGCATATCTTCTTTTACCTCACAAACGGTTATTCCTTTTTTCTCTAATTCTTCCTTGGAAAATGCAATCCCAATATCTTTCATCGTTCCATCGTTTTTCTCATAATATTTCCCCTGAAAAAAATCTTTTCCCACATATATTTTTCTGATTGTCTCTTCTTCTATGAGTCTTTTCACACCACCAGCATGATCATAATGGGCATGGCTAATTAATAATGCACTTAAATTTTCAAGAGAAATCCCCATTTTCGCTGCATTTTCATAAAATATTCCACTCTGCCCTGTGTCCATTAACAGACAAACCTGTTCCTCTTGATTCTCACTTTCAATCAAAATAGCAAGACCATGCTCACACATATATCTTTCCTCTTTATCCACATGATTTTCAATCAACGTAGTCAGCTTCCATCTCATAAAAAGTTCCTCCATTCTCTATAAATCATGATACAATAGATTTAGATTTTTGAGAAGTTTTTTTAAAGTTAAGCTGTGACTATAGTAATTCCACAATTACTATAAAAAACCCATCATTATAAAATGCAATTACTACGCTATACAACTACACTATATCTCAATACTTTCCTCTTTTTTAAGTGTCCGTAGTGTAATATCCATTCAGTAATAACAGTTTATGAATAATGATTTGACAGTTCACAATAAAAGATGTACAAGGTAAACTGGCAAAATTATATTCAATAATACTTTTAGAAACCAAATGGATGAAGCAGTAGTTACATCTATAATTACAATAAATTATTTCTGGAGGTTTTATTATGAAACATTCTCTTCATTTATACGGAACTCTTGGTCCTGCCTGTGCCACAAAAGAAAAAATCCGCACAATGTTTTTATCTGGCATGACCGGAATGCGCCTTAACCTTTCCCACAGCAATCTTGATGACTGTAAAGACTGGCTGCAGCAATATTACGAAGTTTCTGAACGTCTGCACATCGTTCCTGAACTTCTTGTTGATTTACAGGGTCCTGAACTTCGCATCGGAACTCTGGATATTCCACTCTCCCTTTCCGAGAATGATCTTATTTTTCTTGTATCAGAAAAATCATTTGATAAAAGAAAAGAAAACTCTGCTATATTTTCACGAATCATAGCTGGAGAAGATGAACTTTCTATTATTCCATGTCCTAATATTCTTTTTTCTTATTTCGATGAAGGACAGGAAGTAAAATTAAACGATGGAAAAATTGTATTAGAATTATCGGCACCTTTAGAAGAAGATATTTTCTGTGCCAAAGTCAAAAAAGGCGGTGAACTGACTTCAAGAAAAAGTATTGCAATAAAGGATGTTACCGTTCCTCTGCCTGTACTCACCGAAACAGATAAACAAAATCTGAAATTACTCAGAAAATATCACGTTACCGGCGTTATGCTTCCTTTTGTAAGAAATGCTGATGATTTAATCACTCTCCGAAAGGAACTGTGTGCCGACGGTATGGATTATATACGCATCTTTGCAAAGATAGAGTCGTTAGAAGGTGTAGAAAATCTGCCTTCTCTCCTGCCTTTCTGTGATGAAATTGTTATAGCAAGAGGGGATCTCGGAAATGCCATTCCTCTGCCAAAACTTCCCGCCATCCAGAAACGAATCGCCATGACCTGTCTGCGTGCAAAGAAACCATTCATGGTCGTAACCCAGATGCTCGCCTCGATGGAGCAAAATCCTGTACCAACCAGAGCAGAAGTAACGGATATCTTTCAGGCAGTCTTAGATGGGGCTTCTTCTCTCATGTTAACGGGAGAAACTGCTGTTGGGGCTTATCCTGAAGAAGCGATAAAAATACTGGCACAAACAAGTGAGGAAGCCCTTCGCTTTAAGATAGCGAAATTCTGATTTGTGAGGCTGCGGAGCAGACGAACTCCTGAAGCTAAATAAAGCATATTTGTGACTTTAGTCGCTGCGGTTGGATGCGAGCGGTTAAGCGAACATTCAACCTGCAGCGACTAAAGTCACAAATACAGGGTATCGGCTCTCTTTGGAAGCGTCTCCTTTGCTGCGCAAATCAGGATTTATCTTCTTACTTTTACTCCCTTTCCATCTCTTCCCATGAGTCGTATTTTACTGAATACCAACTCTTTTTCTTTATAAATAATCGATGGGTTGTCTTCGTTTTCCACTCCGGTAAGATATACATGTTTTATATGATCATCTTCCTGAAGTTTCATGCCACGGATACCGATGGCTCCCTTTTTCTTTCTTGTGACTTCTTCTAATGGAAAACGTAGGAAGTATCCTTCTTCACTCTGCATGATAATCTGCGCATTTATGCTGCCTTCTTTCGCGGCAACGAGGCGTACTGCTGCCAGGATATCGCCTTCTGCGAGTTTAGTGGAAGCTACTGTTTTCTTTTGTACGATAAATTCTGCTCCATCAACAAGCTTTATCATGGATGAGGCTGTTACAAAGAGAAGGGAGGATTCTTTTAATGTTCTATCTGGAACGATGAGAAGAATCTGTTCATTCCGGCTATCATAGTTTCCGATATTATCAAGAGGAGTTCCCTTATCTCGGAGCCGTCCTGACGGAATATCCTGTACTTTTATCTGATGCATCACACCAGTATCGGTGAATACACAGATCTTATCAGTATTCATACAGTGTACGATATGACGGTATTCCTTTAATACAGTTTCTTCATTTCTCTCATAAGTGTTTTTATCAAGAATCTTGGAGTAACTGAAACGATCCATAACAAATACAACTTCTTTTTCTTCGATTGGCAGCGCTTTTACAACAGCTGCTTTTGCGTTTGTAAGCTCTGTCTTTCTGTCAAAGCCATAGTTCTTTTTAATTTTTTCCAAATCCTTTTTCATGACACGCTTCATGGAGGCTGGATGCTCTAAAATATCCTGATATTTGTCTATCTTTTTAAGAATTTCCGCATACTCTTCCTGTAATGCCATGATTTCAAGTCCGATGAGGCGGTACAGGCGCATTTCAAGAATGGCGGATGCCTGCTTTTCCGTGAAACAAAGTTTGGATGCTTCTTTTTTCGATTTCTGTGTTTTAAAAGTGATATTTTCTGTATCACCATTAATCAGGCAGGATTTGGCATCTTTTAAACTTTTGCTTCCACGAAGAATCTCGATAATCAAGTCAATAATATCACAGGCTTTAATCAGACCTTCTTTAATTTCCTTTTGTTCTAATTCTTTTTTAAGAAGAGTCTCATACTTTCTCGTAAGTACTTCATAATGGAACTTTGTGTGGTGGCTGATTATATCCTTTAAACTTAAAAGTTCCGGCTTACCATTAGCGATGGCAAGCATATTTACTCCAAAAGTATCCTCTAGTCTCGTCTTCTTGTAGAGAAGGTTTTCTAAACGCTCTGCATCTGCATTTCTGCGAAGCTCTAATACGATACGGATTCCCTCTTTAGAGGATTCATTAGAAACATCAATGATATCACTTGTTGTTTTATTCTCAATTAAACTGACAACATCGGAAATAAACTTGCTGATATTAGCTCCAATCATTGTATATGGAATCTCTGTAATGACAAGCTTATCCCTCTCGGAGCGCTTCTTTGCTTTTTCAAAATGGACCTTTCCACGAAGCTTCATTTTCCCGCTTCCAGTCTCATAAATATTCTTTAATTCTTTCTGGTTTACTACGATTCCTCCTGTTGGGAAATCCGGCCCTTTCACATATTCCATCAACTCTTCTGTTGTAATTTCTGGATTATCCATGTAAGCTTTTACCCCATCCACAACTTCAGAAAGGTTGTGTGGAGGAATACTTGTAGTCATACCTACCGCAATTCCTTCTGCGCCGTTAATCAAAAGGTTCGGAATACGAACTGGAAGAACAACAGGCTCTTTTTCTGTCTCATCAAAGTTTGGCTGAAAGTCAACAACATTCTTATCCATATCTGCAAGATAGACATCCTGTGTGAACTTCTGAAGCTTTGCCTCCGTATAACGCATGGCCGCCGCTCCATCTCCCTCGATAGAGCCAAAGTTACCATGTCCATCAACTAAAGGCATTCCCTTTTTAAAATCCTGTTCCATTACGACTAACGCTTCATAAATCGAACTGTCACCGTGCGGGTGATATTTACCCATTGTATCTCCCACAATACGGGCAGATTTACGATGTGGCTTGTCTGCTGAAAGACCTAACTCCTGCATCGCATACAGTACTCTTCGCTGTACTGGTTTTAAACCATCCCGCACATCTGGTAACGCCCGCTGACAGATAACGCTCATCGCATAATCAATATAAGACTTCTGCATTACGTCAGAAAACTCTGTTTTTATAATCTGCTCAGACATTTCTTTCTCCGTTTCTCAATCTGTTTGTAACTATTCAGGTTTATTATACATTTTCAATAAATATATTTTAAAAAGCTATATAATAATCACTCTTTTCCTGTTACATCTATTCATAATTTTCTAAAATTATTATTCCTATTTTATAAATCTAAATCCGCATCCTGCGCGTGTGCATGAATAAATGCTCTTCTTGGTGGAACTTCGCTTCCCATCAGCATAGAAGTCACTTCTGAAGCCAATCTTCCATCTTCAATCTCGACCTGCTTTAAAATACGGGTTTCTGGATTCAGTGTTGTCTCCCAAAGCTGCTCGGCATCCATCTCACCAAGACCTTTAAATCGCTGTAAAGTAAAGTTACTCTTATGGTTCTTACGATAGTTCTCCAACGCTCTGTCATCATAAAGATATTCTTCCTTGCCTCGCTTAGGAATCGCTTTATAAAGCGGTGGTGTTGCCAGGTAAACGTGTCCCTGATGAATGAGATCTGGCATAAAGCGATAGAAAAATGTCAGCAACAATGTTGCAATATGGGCTCCATCGACATCGGCATCCGTCATGATTACGATTTTATTATATTTTAACTTGGAAATGTCAAAATCGTTGCCGTAACCTTCTGAAAATCCACAGCCAAAAGTATGAATCATCGTCTTAATCTCTGCATTTGCAAGGACTTTATCCATAGAAGCCTTCTCTACGTTAAGAATCTTTCCACGAATTGGAAGGATAGCCTGTGTACGGCGGTTTCTTGCCGTCTTTGCAGAACCACCCGCGGAATCTCCCTCCACGATAAAGACCTCACATTCTTCTGGATTACGACTCTCACAGTTTGCTAACTTTCCATTCGTATCAATGGAGAACTTAGACTTGGAAATGAGATTCGTTCTCGCTCTCTCTTCTGCCTTTCGAATCTTGGCAGACTTCTCTGCACAGGCAATGACTTTCTTTAATTCTTCAAGGTTTCTGTCATAATATAAAGGAAGTTCTTCACCGAGCACTTCACTGACAGCCTTACCTGCATCTGGATTATCAAGTTTTGTCTTTGTCTGTCCCTCAAATCTTGGGTCTTTATGCTTAATAGAAAGAACTGCTGTCATCCCGTTACGCACATCCGCTCCGGTAAAGTTCTTATCTTTTTCTTTTAAAATGCCGAGTTCTCTGGCATACTGGTTCATAACAGAAGTAAACTTTGTCTTAAAGCCAGTAATGTGGGTTCCGCCTTCCATTGTGCAGATATTGTTGCAGAATCCCATAATTGTCTCCTGGAATTCATCTACATACTGGAATGCAGCCTCTACCTCGATATCGTCTACTTTTTTCTTAAAATAAACAATTTCGCCAACTGCAGGCTTGCCTTTATTTAAATCTCTGACATACGCCTTTAGGCCTTCTTCTTCATGAAAAAGGACGGTTTCCTCTTCTCCCGGTCTTCTATTTTCAAAGGTAATAGATAATCCCGGATTCAGATAAGCAGTCTCATGTAATCTGCTCTTAATGGATTCCGCCTTAAAGTATGTCTTATCAAATATTTCTCCATCTGGTAAAAAAGTAACAGTTGTTCCTGTATCACCTTTTCTACAGGTACCGATTACTTCTAACGGGGCAACTGCTTTGCCTTTCTCGTACATCTGCTGGTATACCTTACCCTCAGAACGTACCTTAACTTCTAACCATACAGAAAGTGCATTAACAACAGAAGCACCTACACCATGAAGTCCTCCTGAAATCTTATACCCGCCTGTACCAAACTTGCCTCCGGCATGAAGCATGGTAAATACCATCTCCACCGCCGGAATGCCTGTCTTACTGTTAATTCCCGTAGGGATACCTCGTCCATTATCCTGAATCGTCGCTGTTCCGTCTTCATCAAGAATCACCTGAATATTACTGCAATATCCTGCTAAATGCTCATCTACTGCATTATCTACAATCTCGTAAATCAGATGATTCAGACCTCTGGTAGAAACACTTCCGATATACATTCCCGGACGCTTTCTTACCGCTTCAAGTCCCTCCAGAACCGCAATACTATTCGCATTATATGTTGTCTGCTGTTCCATAAATACCTCGCAAATTTACTTATAATCGCTTCTTTTCTAAACTATCTTGTCCGTCCCTTTTTATAAACAGGTATCTGTTGCTGCCAGTCAGGACAATCTACATCATAATATAATTTATTCTCATAAATCATATTTATTTCACCATTTTTATATTCAAATGCTGCAGAAGAGCAATTCCTTCCAAAAGGCGTCTTCCAGAACTCGCTGAGAGGGCGCTTTGTAAAATTAAGGATAAAACTTCTTACTACGCAGCCATGGGCCACAATAAGAATATTCTCTGCCTTTCCCTCTAGAGGAACAATCTCTTCCTGGAAAAATTCATCTGTTCTCTTTAATACATCCTGAAAATACTCTCCATACTTTGCAGGACGGAAATGTGCCGGATCAAGACGGAATCTCTGATAACGAACCATTGCCGGATTCGCCATTATTTTCCCGATAATCTTTCCTTCCGACGTTCCAAAACTCATCTCTTTTAAACGGTCATCACGGACAATCTCTATCGGGCGGTCTCTTCGAACAACCTGTGCTGTCTTGTAAGCCCTCTTTAACGGACTTGAAAAGATATGGTCAAAGGGAATATCCTTCATTCCTTCTGAGGTCATCTCTGCCTGCTCGATTCCCTTCGGAGCCAGGGGAATATCCACCTGTCCCTGAAGCTTACTTCTCTTATTCCACTTTGTCTCTCCGTGTCTCATTAAATATATCTTCATTTTAATACCTTCTTCTCATTCTGTAAAAAAGCTTCTGCAATCTCCTTTAACTTCATTCCATTCGATGCTTTTAATAAAAGAACATCATCTGGGTGTACATAAGTTAAAAGGTAATCCTTTAACGCATCTCTTGACTCAAAATGCTTCACAACGATTCTTTCGTTATTATCTTCAACACCTTTTAAAATCTCTTCGGAAAGTTCACCATAAGCAGCGACCTCATCCACCTGTGTTCCTGCAATAAACTTACCTACTTCATAGTGATATTCTCTCTCTTTTTCTCCAAGTTCAAGCATATCTGCCAATGCTGCGATTCTTCTTCCTTTCACACCTTCCATAGAGGAAAGAACGGAAACACTTGCCTTCATAGAATCCGGGCTTGCATTATATGTATCATCAATTAATGTGCAGCTCTTTAAGGTATGCATCTGCTGACGCTGTCCGTGGAAAGTAACAAGCGCTTTCGCAGCCGCTTTCATATCAAGTCCCATCTGATGAGCAACTCCAAGAGCAACTAATGCATTACGCACGTTATGTTCGCCCATTGTTCCGAGAACAACTTCCATATCTTTTATTACTTTCCCTTCTTTATAGAAGAAATGAAAAATGGTCTGTCCGTCTTTTACATGCACATTCTCTGCTCTGTAATCACAGGCTTTATCCATTCCATAGAAAAATGTCTTATGAGATAACTTACCGCGATATGGTGCAAGAAACTTGTCATCCCCATTAAGGAACACCATACCATCTTCTGGAAGCCCCTTCACAATATCCATCTTCTCAAGACAGATATTCTCCTGCGTCTTTAACTGTGCGATATGACTTACACCAATCATTGTAACAACGGCTACATTTGGACGAATCATATTCGTAAGCTTCTCAATCTGTCCTCTCTCACTCATGCCGATTTCAAGAACGGCAATTTCATCCTCTCTGGTCAAATGAGAAAGTGTTAAAGGAACACCAATCTGGCTGTTCTGATTTCCAATTGTCTGAAAAACCTTCTTCTGAGAAGCCAATACCGTACTGATCATCTCTCTTGTTGTTGTCTTACCAACACTTCCTGTAACTGCAACAACAGGAAGATTCATACGATTTCTGTAGAAAGTCCCTACCTTCTGCATCGCTTCCACTGTATCTGCAACCTTAATCCATGGCTTATTCTCAAAACCCTCTAACGGTTCGTCATGCTCTGATGTAAAAGTCGCACCGTTAATCTTAAGAGCACCATCAATAAACTTGTGCGCATCTACTCTCTCTCCGATAATCGGAACAAAGATGCTATCTTCACTTCCAGAACGGGAATCAATTGAAAACTCCTTAATTACTTTATTCTCATCTCCACATAAAAGCTGTCCACTGCAAGCTTCTACGATATCTTTAATTGTTATATTTTCCATTACTATCTTCTCCTGATAATCATACTTATCCTTAAACGACTTTGGAATGTCCAGCGGACATTCCAACATAATATCTTACAGCAATCTCTAAATAGATGCAAGAAAATTCTCTTTTTCAAACATTTGTTCTGGTTTATTATATAACATGATAAGAAATTTGTCAAATCATATTAAATCCTAATTTGCCGCAGGCAAAAGAATAGAACTCAGGGAGATAAATAAAGCATATTTGCGGCCTCGAAGCAAGGTTTGGATGCAAGCGCCTAAGCGAATATTCAAACCGCCGCGACTAAAGTCACAAATATGCTTTAATTTATCTCCCCGAGTTCGTCTCCATTGCCTGCGGCAATCAGAATCTATTCCGGTATTGTAATTTTCCCATAAATTGCAGAAGTAGCTGCTGTCGCAGGGGATCCTAAATAAATGCCTACTTTAGATGTTCCCATACGTCCTAAGAAGTTACGGTTATTCGTAGCGAGTACCTTTTCTCCATCACAAAGGATTCCGCCAGAACGTCCACAGCACAGTCCGCAGCCTGGCTGTGTGATAATTGCTCCGGCTTTCGCTAATGTTTCCATATAACCTGCTTTTACTGCCTCAATATAAATCTTACGGCTTGCAGGTGTTACGATTGTACGGCAAGCTACTGTTTTTCCCTCTAGAATCTTAGCTGCTCTTGCTAAGTCTTCTAAACGGCCATTGGTACAAGAACCGATAAATACCTGATCAATCTCCGTTCCGACAAGTTCACTTACAGGATGAATATTATCTACCTGAGATGGACAGGCACAGACTGGCACAAGTTCTTCTGCCTGATAAGTCATCACACGGCAGTAAGATGCATCTTCATCTCCATAAAGCCAATCTACATCTTCGAGATTCACTTCTGAATACTCACAGGTTTTCTCATCTGGACGGAAGAGACAGCACTTCGCCCCAGCTTCAATGGCCATATTGGAAATAGTCATTCTGGATGCAACGCTCATTGCATCTACTGCAGAACCTGTAATTTCAAGTGCCTTATAAGTAGCTCCATCAGCACGAAGGTCACCGATCAGACGTAAAATAACATCTTTTGCTGTAACATTGGACGGAAGAGTTCCATTAATCACTACTTTAATTGTTTCTGGTACACGAATCCACATCTCTCCTGTTCCAAGAATAGATGCCATCTCTGTATAACCAATACCAGAAGAAAAACAGCCAACACAACCATAAGTTGTTGTATGAGAATCTGTACCAAAAACAATATTACCTGGCTTTGCATAACCAGCTTCTGTCATAAGCTGATGACAGATACCGTCACGTCTATGTACATGTGTTAAACCATATTTATCTGCAAAGGCATCACCAATTTTAAAATGACGAACATCCTCTACTGCACTTGTAGGTACAAGATGGTCATAAATTAAAACAACCTTATCTGGATCCCAGAGTTTTGTAAATCCCATCTCTTCAAATTTATCTGCGACAAATGGAATGAAAATATCATGAATCATTACTCTGTCAACATTTACAGTAACAATCTGACCTGGAGTTACTTTAGAAAGGCCAGTATTTTTTTCGATAATTTTTTCAATTAATGTACTTCCCATGACTGCCTCCTAAATAATTCCGTTACGTTTCTGCATTGCTTTTACAAGACCACCTGCATTGATAATATCCATCAGATTATCTGGCAGCGGATGAATCGGATATGTCTTTCCATCAAATTCCAAAGACTCTCCCATATTTACTGTGAGACTGTCTCCTTCTTTGATTACATCCTGAATATCACTATTCTCAATAAGTAAAAGTCCATTATTGATAGAGTTTCGGAAGAAAATACGGGCATAGGACTTCGCAATAACGCACTTTACCTTTAATGCCTTAATAATTTCCGGTGCCTGTTCTCTGGAAGAACCACAACCAAAGTTCTTGCCGGCAACAATAATGTCACCTTCCTGAATCTGACTTGCAAGTTCCGGTCTTAATGGAGAAAATCCATACTGCTTCATATCTTCAACGGTAGGAAGTGCCAGATATTCTGTAGGAATAATGATATCGGTATCAATATCATCACCGAGCACCCATACCTTTCCGGTAAATTGTTCCATAATAATACCTCTTTCTGTTACATAAACACTATATATAATCTTATATCGATAGTTATAATAGACATGCACCGTACTTATGTACTACATAGACGATGTAACATAATTATTATAAATTCGTAGGAATCTTTAATTTCTAATCTTCTGGTCCTGTAATATAGCCTGCGAGAGCGGATGCAGCTACGGTTGCTGCACTTGCCAGATAAACTTTAGAGCTTGGTGCACCTGCACGTCCCTTAAAGTTTCTTGTACCTGTGGAAATAAGCACTTCATTCTCACCGATAACGCCCTGGCAGCTTCCCCAGCATACGGAACAGTTGCAGTTCATAACCATTGCACCAGCTTCCATTAATGTTGTAATGATTCCTTCTTCTAACGCCTGAATATAGACTGCTTTTGAAGCAGGAGCTACAATAAAACGAACCTTAGGATCAACCTGCTTTCCTTTTACAATTTCAGCCGCTACGCGTAAGTCATCAATACGTCCATTATTACAAGAACCTAAGAATGCCTCATCAATCGCAATTTTCTCTTTTTTTACATCTTTAAGAAGTGCAAAGTTATCTACAAAATCCGGACGTACGACTACAGGCTCAATCTTACTTAAATCATAATCATATACTTCAAAGAAATGTGCGTCTTCATCACTCTTAAACATATGTACTGCTTCTCGGCCATGTGCTTTACAATATTCTACAACCTTTTCATCCGGTTCAACAATACCAGCCTTTGCTCCTGCCTCTACAGTAAGATTACAAAGAACCATACGGTCATCAACAGAAAGATTATGCGCTCCGTCTCCTGCAAATTCCATAATCTTATAATTGGCTCCATTCGCTCCGATATCTCCGATAATGGTAAGGATTAAATCCCTTGGATAAACACCCTCTCTTAACTTGCCATGTAAGTTAAAACGAATTGTTTCTGGAACCATAACCCAGGAAGTTCCTGTTGTCATCGCATACAAAAAGTCTGTACATCCAACCCCTGTACCAAATGCACCTAATGCACCGTAAGATGTAGTGTGGGAATCCGCACCGAAAATAAGCTCACCTGGGCAAACATAATCTTCCATCATAATCTGATGGCATACTCCCTGTCCCTCATACAGCTTAATATCATTCTCAATTGCAAAATCACGCATCTTCTTATGCGCTTCTGCAGTTTTGGGATTCTCAGCAGGAACGTTATGATCCATAATGAAAACAACCTTATCCTTATCTGCGATCTTTGGATTTTTCAATTTATTATGGTACATATCAACAGTCAGATGTGTTGTACCATCATTACTCATCATGCGATCAAGTGTAACAGTATGTATATCGTTTGGTTTTACAAAATCAACACCGGCAGCGCGGGCGATAATCTTTTCTCCTAAAGTCATTCCCATGATTTACGCTTCCTCCTTATTTAAAGATGCAATTAACCCTCCGGCATTCAGAATATTCTGCATATATTCCGGAAGTTTTGTACAGGAAAATACCTGCCCATCAACGGTAACTGTACCAGCAGATAAATCAAGATCTGCCTGTCCGCCATCTTCCACATGTTCATATAAATCTTTGCATACAATAACAGGAAGTCCGATGTTAATCGAATTACGATAAAAAATTCTGGCAAAAGACTTCGCAATAACTGCCTTAATTCCAAGTGCTTTTAAAACACTTGGTGCCTGCTCTCTTGAAGAACCACAGCCAAAGTTCTCACCGGCAACAATCAAATCTCCTGGCTGAGCTTTCTTTGCAAAATCAGGATCTAAAGACTCAAAAGTGTATTGTTTCATTGCTTCAATATCTGGTAAAAGCAGGTACTGAGAAGCAATAATCTGGTCAGTATCCACATCATTATGAAACTTCCATACTTTATTCATAAATATTACCTCCAATAAAATGTTCTATTTATTAGAATACTACAAATTAAAAATGAAGTCCAGAAATTAAATTGCGAACTCCCCAGCTTATAAACGCTAGAGTGGGTTTGAAAAATGCTTTCTGTAAGATGTACGTTACAATTTATGGAATATTTTTCCTGAATTAGGGCGGTGTGGCGGGCTACGGCAACTGAATGAAGGCAAAATATACCGTAAATTACGGCGTGCATGTTGTAGGAATGATTTTTCAAACATGCTCTAAAAGTTTCTACTACAAATTATAAAAATAATAAAATGCATAATTATTAAAAATGATATTGTAACTTCCACTCTTCCAAAATTTACAAAAAGAAAATGAATGTACTAAAAATAGTGCATTTTTCTTTCTTTTTTCCCTTGCTTTTTTCTGCAATTTCAGATACAATTTAGACATAAGTTAGATAATGTAATTCTAATTTTAAAGAGATGCCCTCCTCTGCTGGTTCTTTGGTATTTATTTTTTATATAGCATACGGGGCATCTCTTTTTTTGCATTTTTATAATTATTCAATTATATTGTTAAGAAGAATTCTTAAATCATTATATCAGATGTGCGATGACTCGCATCTCTCAACAAGAATGCCGAGACATTCTTGAATTTAGGAAAGGACATAAAAATGGGACAATTACCACAAGATCCAATTATGCTTTACAGCGTTATTAACACAAAATTAAGAGATTTCTATTCTTCATTAGAAGTATTATGTGAAGATATGGGCCTCAGTGAGGAAGAACTAAAAGAAAAATTATCTTCTGCAGGATTTGAATATGATAAAGATAGAAATCAGTTTATATAGTATTACAAAAACTTTTTTCTAATTCCTGTAATATTTCTTCTGACATCTGCTCAGCCACTTCTATTACTTCTTTTATCTGTTCTTTTACTATTCCATCTAAATGAACCCCACCGATGCACACTATCACTATTTCCATCTTACCACATATCTTCTCTATTAAAATCCGGGTCATCTGCTTTATGAACTACCTGCTGGCACGGTGCATTTCCCTTATACTCTACTTCTACATCTGCTTACGCACTATCTTATATTCATCGTCCATCTGAAAATACGGACAGCTATCTGATGAGCCGGACAACATCCTTGCCAGATCATCCTCATCCAAATTCACCTGACATTCCCCTGTTCCATCTTCCTCATCAATCCAATAATATGCACATAAATCACATTGACTTGTCATAATCAATCTCCTTCTTTTATTTGTAAAATTCTTACATTTATCTTATCACATTTCCAATCGTATTTCAACCTCTTTTTCACACATTTTTTTACAAAAATTTGACTTATATTTCTTTCTTTTTTTACCAATACTTGTTATTATAATAATACTACTGACTTTTTCGGAATATATTATTTTTTCAGGAGGTTTTACTTATGAAATGTGCTATTGTCGATTTAGGATCTAATACAATTCGTCTTTCCCTTTATAATACCCTGGAGAATGGCGGATTTGAAACTTTATTTTCTAAGAAATATATGGCAGGACTTGCCGGATATGTTTCTCACGGAATCATGTCTAACGATGGTATCAATCAGGCTTGTGCTGTACTGCTTGATTTCAAGATTCTTCTGCAGCAGCTCGGCGTAAAAGATATGCATGTATTCGCTACCGCATCTCTCCGTAATATCAAAAATACAGAGAAGGCTCTTGAAACAATCAAAAGAAGAACCGGTCTCTCCGTTGATGTAATCGAGGGAAGCGAAGAAGGTATCCTTGGTTACTACGGTGCTTTATATACAACCGATTTAAAGAACGGTATGATGTTTGATATCGGCGGTGGCAGTACTGAATTTGTACGCGTAAAAAACGGAAAGGTTAAAAATTCACAGAGTGTCTCTATCGGTTCCCTCAATCTTTTCCACAGTAACGTTTCCGGTTTATGGCCAGAGAAAAAAGAACAGAAAGCAATCACAAAACAGATTAATAAGAAACTTAATACCGTAGATTTCCCAAAAAAATCTCCAGAAAAGGTTTGCTGTGTCGGCGGTACCTGTCGTGCGATTTTAAATATTGTAAACTATCATTTTAACAAGCAGGAAAATAATCGCATTATCACAAGAGAAGAATTTGATAAAATTTTAAAAATTTTAACCAAACACGATATCACTTCCCGCAATTATATTTTAAAATTATGCCCAGACCGTGTGCACACAATTATTCCAGGTATGATGGTTGTAAAAGAGATTATGGACCGTCTGAATTGTAAGGAATTATGGGTATCCCGTTACGGTGTACGAGAAGGATATCTTTGCAAAAACTTTCTTATGACGGGCTCCACACAGGAAGTTACGAAATAACTTTCTTCTGTAAGACTCCTTGAAGATTTCACAATAAATGCTATAATTATTAATTGTGAAGATTTTAAGGAGGAGAATATCATGACAATACTTGAAAAAAGAAAATTAGCTCCAGAACGTGACGAGCATTTAAAAAAAGGAGAATTCACTGTTTTAAACGGAGAATATTCCAAAAATTTTAACGTGTACGTTGTAGGTGAGAAACATAAAGAAGCAGTTGATTTTATCAAAGTTGCTTTAGACCGTTCTACAGATAACGTTCTGGGCTTTGGAATTAAAATGGGATGCCAGAAGAATTTTAATGTCATCGTGTGGGATGAGGAAGATATTCCAGAAGAGTATAGGGTATAATTCCGGGTTGCAATATTGATTAGCGATACAGACACATTATTTGTAATCAGGTCAATACTTGTTGACTGTTGTGTAACATCTGTATAATCATAGGCATTCGAAGTTTAATGGCATTACAATATCTTCCAGTGCAACAGAAGAACTTGTTTCTTTAGCAAAATCATATTGAACAAAATCGCTGCGCGATAGCTTGCGAAAGCTACGTGCAGCGATTTTGTTCAATCAGGATTTATTCACAGTGTCCTTTTTCCTTGACGACATCAATTACAGAGTCTACATATTTTTCGCACTCTTCCTCGGTCTCAGCCTCAACCATAACACGAATCACTGGTTCTGTACCACTTTCGCGTACGAGGATTCTTCCTGTACTTCCAAGTGTTTCTGCAACCTGTTTTACTGCTGCCTGTACATCAGCATCATTCTGTGCCTCTGGTTTGCTCTTTACACGGACATTTTTAAGTACCTGTGGGTAAATGCGTACTGGGGATGTGAGTGTTGCAAGAGAGGACTTTTTCTCTAACATAACTTCCATCATCTTGATGGCTGTGAGGATTCCATCTCCTGTTGTTGCATATTTACTAAAAATGATATGCCCAGACTGTTCTCCGCCGATACGGTGTCCGTTCTTTACCATGTTTTCGTAAACATATTTATCACCAACCTGTGTTTTTTCGTAATCAATACCAAGTTCATCAAAGGCTTTATAAAGTCCGAAGTTAGACATGATTGTTGTTACTACAGTGTTGTTGCGAAGTGCACCTTTTTCTTTGAGATAGCGTCCATAAACGTATAAAATTAAGTCTCCGTCTACGACATTTCCGTTCTCATCAACAGCGATACAACGGTCTGCATCTCCATCAAAGGCAAATCCAACATCAAGCTGATTCTCTTTTACGAAGTTCTGAAGGACTTCAATATGTGTGGAACCAGCATTCATGTTAATGTTCAATCCATCTGGTTCTGCATTGATTACATAAGTTTTCGCTCCTAATGCATCAAATACGCTCTTTGCAATCATCCAGGAACTTCCGTTAGCACAGTCAAGTCCAACCTTGATGTTCTTATAAGAACGTGTTGCAAGAGAAATCAAATATCCGATGTAACGATTTCTTCCTGCCGAATAATCAACCGTACATCCAATCTGGTCTCTTACTGCCATTGGGACTTCAATCTTTCCATCAATATAATCTTCGACTTTAAGGATGGTTTCTTCATCCATCTTTTCACCTTTTGAATTGATAAGCTTGATTCCATTATCATAGTATGGATTATGGCTGGCAGAAATCATAATTCCGCAGTCAAAATCTTCTGTTCTTACTACATAAGAAACACTTGGGGTTGTTGTTACATGTAACAGATAAACATCTGCTCCAGAAGCAGTTAAACCTGCTACTAATGAATATTCAAACATATAGCTTGAACGGCGTGTGTCCTTTCCAATAACAACTTTACATTTTTCTTTTTTATCTTTTCCATAATACCATCCAAGAAAGCGACCAACCTGATATGCATGTTCTACGGTTAAATCTACGTTTGCTTCGCCACGGAAACCATCTGTTCCAAAATATTTACCCATCGTTTTTCTCCTGTTACCTATCGTTCTTTATTAATCTTATCTACATTCTATTCCTGTAATTTTGTAATATATCTACAAAATATAGAGTTGGCATGTACGGATACATTGATCTTCAAAATCATATTCTCTGCCCGTATATCCGTACAAATGATTTCTCTATTACAGATATTTGCTTTTTAGCTTTAGTATCATAGCACTATTCATGACGTAATGCAACGATTGGATCTAAGTTTGCAGCTTTTACTGCCGGTAATAATCCAAATACAACTCCGATAACTGTGGAAAAGGCAATAGCAAGGATTACGGCCGGTATACTGATAGCAATCGGAACATTAGATATCTTTCCGATAATTTCAGCTAAGGCAATACCTGTAATCGTACCAATGATACCACCTAAACTTGTAAGTACCGCCGCTTCAGTTAAGAATTGGGCAAGAATTCTATTCTTTCTTGCACCAATCGCTTTTTTAAGACCGATTTCTCTTGTACGCTCTGTTACCGATACCAGCATAATATTCATAACACCAATACCACCAACTAACAAGGAAATACTTGCGATCCAAATTAACTGTTTATTCGTTGTTGCACTTACCTGCTGGCTTTCTTCCGCAGTCTCATTCATATTGGCTGCACGATACTTAATACTCTTACTTGTTACCGTCTCATTTAATAAAGTCTGCGCCGCCTTTCCAACGGATGTCATATTATCTGTTGAATCTGCAAGCAGCTTCGCATTCTGTGGCTCATCATACTGCTGCACAATATTCCAGTCAACATCTGGAATTACAACAATACCACTGGCACTTCCATCATTATATACATAGGTATAATAATCTTCCACCGAATTAATTACCGGACTAAATGCTGTTGATTCCTCAATAACACCGATAACGATAAATGGTTCTCCCTTAATATCAATTGTCTTTCCTACCGGGTTGGCGTCTCCAAAAAGAGAATCGGCAGCTACACTATCTATTACCGCAACTTTACGATACTTTTCATAATCGCTGTCTGTAAATCCTCTTCCTCTTTTCATAATGTATCCACAAGTCCCAAGATAATGGGAATCTGCTCCGATAAGCTGTCCGCCTGAAAGTGATGTATCATTATAGTAAATGTAGTCAACCTGTGTACGGGATACATATAAAGATGCATCTTTTACATGGTCAATATCTGCAAGCTGCTGGCGCATATCGTCATCAAGAACCGGGATTCCTTTTGGAATTCCATATTCCATCTCTGCTGGATAGTTTCCTTCTTCTGTAAGCTGCACTGTTGTCGTGTTCGTTCCTGAACCAATCAGGTTTTTCTTAATCTGTTCATTTGTTCCTTTGATTGTTGATACGATAGCAATAATTGCTGCGATACCAATAATGATACCTAACATTGTCAGGAAGGAACGTAGTCTGTGACTCCACACACCCTGAAAAGATAATCTTATATTTTCAAGCATTGTTCTTCCTCCTAATAAATCATTTCGCTATCGTCTTCCGAAATTTTTGTCTTTACTCCTTCTCTTAAATTCTTTCCATAAGGGAAGGCAATATTATCGTCTTCTGTAACACCTGAAACAATTTCGATATATTGTCCATTCATTGTCTTTCCAATCGTTATATACTGTTTTTTCAAGCGTTTTGTCTTCTTATCTCTAAGATATACATAACTCTTCTTATCTTCTGTCCGAATATACGCTTTCTGAAGATATACTGCGTTTTTGTTGGCCGTTCCCATAGATTTCGAACTGTAAGAAACTTCAACACTGCCTCCAGGACTTAGCCCATCTGCATCTTTTATAAATGCAACGATTGGATAATAGGAACTGTTTGGATTAGATACATCTCCGCCATTACTACTGTCTGCTGTAGGAAAATCAGAAATTTCTTTTACCTCTGCAGTATATTCATCTCCGGTATCACTTGATACACATTTGATCGTTCCACCGACCTTTACACTATCAAGTTCCATCTCGTTGATTGATGTTTTTACATACATTCCATCTGCAGCTTTTACCACGATTGCGGCTGAACCATCCGTTGGAAGTGTTCCCTTGCTGTACGCTGTCGTTACTGTCCCGGCAAGTTTTGCCTTTACTGTTGCCTTATCCACTTCTGCCTTAGCTTCTTTATAACTAATCTGTGCCTCATGAAGATCTTCTTTGGCCTGTGCGATATCATCTTCCTTATCAGAAATCTCTTCTTCTATTCCGTCATCTATACCACCGCCAGAGCCTGAACCTGAACCATCATCGGAGCCACCTCCATTATTATCATCTCCATCATCTCCATCATCTCCATCATCACCATTATCTGCACCTTTTACAATCAGTGTTCTTGAAATCTGCTCTTTTGAAATTCCTTTTACATTCTTTACCTGTGCTGTGATTGTTACAGAAGAAGACGGCTCTCCCTCGTCCACATACAGCCAAACACCTGACTTTGTTTTTGTGATCGTCGTATCTTTTAAGAGATTATCACTAAGCTTCCATGTAACTTTACTCTGATCAATACTCTTTCCATCTTCTGTTACAACGGTAAGCAGACATCCATTTCCTGCGGTTACCCTCTTACGATTCTGTTTAAACTTAATCTTTTTGTCTGTAGAAGGAGTTGTTGGATTAGAAGAATCTTTTTTCTTTATCTTACTCTTTAAATAAGAAATCGTATATCCTGTTCCATTTGCAAGCTCCACTGTAAACTTGCTGGAGGAAGTAATCTCTAATGTATTTGCATTCTCTGTATTATCATTGTCATAATCTTTTTCTGATGCGTACTCAATAAACTCGGCATTAATACCCTTTTTAATCAAGTCATTCAATAAAGAACCGCTGATTTTTCCACCTTTTTGTAAATAGAAAATGTATTTGCCGTTGGAATCTTTTTGTCCATCCTCTAACTTATCTGCTTTTAAATCTTTGTATGCAGGTCTTATAGTTAAGTTGTCGAAATCTGACACTTTATATAATCCATCTTCCTCCAAATCTGTAAATACTCTGTCTGGATTATATTCATATCTGTTCTTTTCCTTGCCGTTTTCATCAAATTCAATAAACGTAGCATACTTTTTAGAATCATGTAATGACTTAATGACTGAACCTTTTACTCTTCCGTTAACGTTCAGATAATAAATATAGGCATTGCCAGCAGAAGAACCATCTCCACTAGAACTGTCTCTTTCACTGACTGATTCTATCGAATTATGTAAAGTTCTTGAATCTCCACCTTCGTTTAACTTATTAACTGTATAATTATCGTTATCATAAACATTAACTTTTGTGTCTGGCGAAAGCTCAAATGTTGCAATTGGATTCTTAGATTCTTCCGATTTATATGAGCGGAACTCTGCATATTTTCCTTCAGAAATAAGCTTCTTGACAAACGCTCCACTAATCGTTCCATTTTTTGTAAGTGTGAAAATAAGTGAATCATCTTCTTTTGTTCCTGCACCGGACGTTGCAGCTTTATCTGCTTCACTACTAACATGATCCCGTAAAACTAACTTTGTCTCTCCAGAGCCGGAGCCACTCTCGGAACCCGAACCACTTTCGGAACCACTCTCGGAACCTGAGCCACTTCCGGAGCCACTCTCGGAACCTGAGCCACTTCCGGAACCACTCTCGGAACCTGAGCCACTTCCGGAGCCACTCTCGGAATCTGAGCCACTTCCGGAACCACTCTCGGAACCACTCTCGGAACCTGAGACACTTCCGGAGCCACTCTCGGAACCTGAGCCACTTCCAGAGCCACTCTCGGAACCTGAGCCACTTCCACTTTTAGAGACAGCATTCCCACTCTGTACTTTAACATCAGAACTTGTACCCTCTGTATTTCCATTCGCTTCTGCCACAAGATAACTAAGACTTGTTCCCTTAATAGCAGAAAGATTCACTGAGGCATTCATAACATCACTGTTTCCCGTATTTACGGCACCAACTGTTTTTGTATTTTTAAGCTTTTTCAGCTCTTTTTCCATCTCGGCGATTTCCATTTTAGAAGACTGTATCTGAAGTTTTTGTAATTTCAAATCCAATTCTTTCTCAGAGACATTATATTTTAAAAGAATATCTCCTTTCTTTACTTTATCGCCCTTCTTTACATAGACTTTCTTTACCTTCTGTCCACCATCAATATGAACTTCCTGTATGTAGTCTGAAGTAAGAGTTCCCGTAAGAGAAGTATCTGTATCAAACCAGTCCGAACTGTTCAGCATACTTACCGGGAATACTTTTACTACTGTTTTGTTTCTATTTCTTATAACGACAATGGAAGTAATCCCCACTGCCATCACAAGAACCAGCACTACTGCAAGTAGTATCTTTTTCTTTCCCTTCAAATCAGATCTCTCCTTCCCACTCTTTTACGCCAAAGTCCTGTTCGATTTCTGAAAATACTGTATCATCCTTCGCTTCTTTTTCACTCTGAACTTCGGCCTGCTGCTTTTCTTTTCTTTCCTTGTCTTCCACAATCTCTCCATCAAAAATATGGAGTACTTTCTTCGCATGATTCGCAATATTGGCATCATGCGTAATCATAATAATCGTTACTCCCTCTTCATTCAATTGCTGGAACAGACTCATTACCTGAATACCAGAACGGCTGTCCAGTGCTCCTGTTGGCTCATCCGCAAGAATAATCTTTGGATTATTTACCAAAGCTCTTGCGATTGCTACTCTCTGCTGCTGTCCGCCAGAAAGCTGACTCGGCCTAAAATGTACTCGCTCTGCCAGCCCTACTCTCTTTAATGCCTGAAAAGCAATTTCCTTTCGCTTTTTTACCGGCACTCCTGCATAACTTAACGGAAGGGCTACGTTGTCAAGTGCTGTCTGTTTTGGAAGAAGATTGAAACTCTGAAATACAAATCCCAAAGTATTCAAACGTAAATCCGACAGGCGGTTCTCGTTATAATTAACAATAGATTCCCCTTCTAAAAGAAATTCTCCCTTTGTCGGACGATCCAGGCAACCGATAATATTCATCAGTGTTGTCTTTCCAGAACCAGAAGGTCCCATAATTGCCACATATTCGCCCTCATCAATAGAGATATTTACATCTTTAAGAACTGGTATGACAATCTTATCCTGTAAATAATTCTTATAAATATGTTTTAGTTCCAAAAGCATATGCTATATGTCCTTTCCTGACGGGAATCCTTATTCCCCAAAGTCCGCAATATCACTATCACTTGTTCCACTGTTACCAGAATCTGAGCTATCACTTCCAAAATCTGCACCGTCACTCAGACTTCCATCATCAGAGCTGTCATATGTATCCGCACTATCACTGTAATCTGAATAATCCTCTCCCACATCTGAAGTATCTTCAGATGCATCTGAACCAAATGACTCTGCATCATCATTCTCCTGCTCATCTCCATAACCAGATGTATTATCTTCCGGACTTACCTTTGTAACTTTCATGCCTTCTTTTAATGTACTGTCGTCACATGCAATGTAATCACTTGTTTTAAGGCCGCTCTTTACTTCATACTCATCAAGATTCTCATCGTACTCTCCAACCTGAATCTCATGAAGCTTTAACTTATTATGAGAATCGAGCCATACATAGTATTTGTTATTATTTTTCTTTATGTAAGCAGATGGCAGCCACATACCCTCTTTCTGCTCGTCCTGTCCATTATCCTGTTCTATAAGGACATGCTGTCCCATCATCAAATCCTTATCATTATCTAACTTCACATAAAAGTTATACTTAGAGGCAGTTTCTCCTGTACTGCTTTCATCATCTGTATAGCCATCTGAATAATCAGAGCTGCTGTCACTGGTATCATCTGCCGTCGTATCCGTCTTAATGCTGCTGATTGTTCCTTTCCAGGTCTGGGAATTATCCACTCTTGAACGAACAATAACTGGATCTCCCTCGTTAAGACTCCATACATTCGTCTCACTGACAGTTCCCTTAATTCGGTAATTACCTACCGCAAGAATTGTCATGTAAGAGGAATCATCTGAACTTCCATCACCAGAATCCGAGCCGTCATCCGAACTATCATCCGAAGAGGAAGTCTCTAAAGATGCATTTACTTTCTTTACAAGACCATTCATCTTACTTTTTACTGTTGCATCTTTAATGTTCTTCTCTAACAACTTAATTGACTCTTTATTGGACTTAATCGTATACTGATCTTTTTTAATTGTTGTCTGAGCCGTTAAAATCTGTGTCTGAAGCTGAATCTTCTCACTGGCACTTGCAGACTTCAAATCAGACTGATAAGACTTAATATCCTTTGTCAACTGTGTAATCTCATTCTGTAAAGTCTCCTGCTCAAGTTCTTTCTTTTCTTTAGAAAGCTTTAACTCCTGTGTGTTGTACTTAAAGAGCTTATCTCCCTTCTTTACCTGATCCCCTACATTAACATAGCGTTTCTCTACAGATAAATCAGACTGTAATGTAATCTTCCATGACTTCTCTGCATCAACAGTTCCTGTATAACGGTTATTCGCACCACCAGCAGTTCCCAGTCCTGTAATCTCACGAACAGACTCCACATAAGCCTTGCCCTCACTTGTTCCTCCGATATTGCGAATCACAAAAAAAACAACAGCGATCACTATGACTGCTGCCGTACCACAGATAAGCGCCAGCTTCTTCTTGGAAAACTTCTTCTTCTCCGGCTCCTGCAAAATAATGGCATCGTCATCGCTTAACAGACTTTCTTCCTCTTCCTTAGTACCTTCAAGCTTCTCCGTACCACCAGATTTTTCCTCTTCTTTCTTCTTGCGATGGAAAAATCCCCGTTTCTTCTCTGGCTTCTCTTCTTCCTGTAACTCTTCTAATTCTTTATCATATTCGTCTTCATCGAAATTACTGTCATCCTCGATATATCCCATATCGTCCTCATACAGATTGATTTCTTTTTTCTTTTTCCTGTGGAAAAATCCTTTCTTCTCTTCCTTATCATTTGTGGATGAATCTAAATTCGTCTCATCCATAAATTCCTGCCCATTCTTCTTCCGAAACATAACAACCTCCTTAATATCTTTTATAAAAAGCCTAGAGTATGTTTGAAAAATCATTCCTGCAATCTGCACGCCCCAATTTGCATTTTTCAAACACGCTCTGGCAAAGCTTTAAGATAGTCACTTGAAACTTATTTTGTTATGATAGCACAATTACTCTGAAAAATCATCAAACATCACAATAAATTAAAAGAATGTTCACAATTACGGAACATTTTTATATTCTGCATGTTCTGTAAAAAGAATCTTATTTAAAAATTCTTAAATCTGCCTGAGAATATTGTACCACATCTTCATTATACATGGTAGAAGGTTACTTTGACTTCTTAATATTTATTAAGAATATTTTTTGAATTCTTTCTACTATTTTATCCAATTATTTTACTCAGTAAAGCACCTAACAATTGTATGACGAAGTCTCTCACTTAATTTTCTAAAACATTTGACATTCTATTCTTTTTTCTTTATAATACATAGTGGATTTTTATGGTTTTCTTTACATTATAATAAATGTAAACCATTAATTTAGGAGGTAATTTGATGAATCAGGTATATGATGTTATTATTATTGGCTGCGGTGAAGCTGGTATTTATGCCGGTTACGAACTTAGTTTAAAAAATCCTTCCTTAAAGATTGGTGTTTTTGAACAGGGAAGGGATATTTATAAAAGAAGCTGCCCTATTGTAGCAAAAAAGGTAAAACAGTGTATCAACTGTAAAGTCTGCGATACTATGTGCGGCTTTGGTGGTGCTGGTGCATTTTCTGACGGTAAATTTAACTTTACTACAGAATTTGGCGGCTGGCTTACTGATTATATGGATCATGATGAAGTTATGGAACTGATTCATTATGTAGATGATGTAAATGTAGCTCACGGTGCTACTACTAGCTATTTCTCTACAACAACTCCAGAAGCACAGGCTCTTGCAAAAAAGGCTCTTGAATTCGACCTTCATCTTTTACAGGCACAGTGCAAACATCTTGGTACAGAAAAGAATCTTATGATTCTTACAAATATTTATGAAGATTTAAAAGATAAAATGGATTTCCATTTTAATACTGCTATTTCTGAGATTAAAACCTGCTCAGAAGGTTATGAACTTGTAACAGAAAAAGGGGATGTCGCACGTTGTCAGTATTTAATCGCTGCTCCTGGACGAAGCGGTGCAGAATGGTTTGCAAACCAGTGTAAGAATCTTGGAATTAAGCTTATTAACAATCAGGTAGATATCGGTGTTCGTGTGGAACTTCCTGCACGAGTATTTGAACATATCACAGATGTCGTATATGAGTCAAAACTTGTCTACCGTACAAAACAGTATGGTGACAGCGTCCGTACTTTCTGTATGAATCCTTACGGACACGTTGTTGCTGAAAATGTAGAAGGAATTAACACGGTAAATGGTCATTCTTACTCTGATGCTTCTCTTCGCAGTGAGAATACAAACTTTGCCCTTCTTGTTTCCAACCGTTTTACAGAACCATTTGATGAGCCATATCGTTATGGTAAGCACATTGCTTCCCTTTCTAATATGTTAGCTGGCGGCGTGCTTGTACAGCGTTTCGGTGACCTGGTAAAGGGTATCCGTACAAATGAACATCGTTTAAGCCAGTCTTTCGTAAAGCCTACACTGACTGCTGCTGTTCCTGGAGATTTATCTTTGGCACTTCCAAAGCGTCAGCTTGATGATATTATTGAGATGATCTATGCCCTTGATAAAGTAGCTCCTGGTACTGCAAACTATGACACTCTTTTATATGGTGCAGAAGTCAAATTCTACTCTTCCCGTTTAGAGTTAAGCCACGAACTTGAGACAAAACTTCCTGGATTCTTCGCTATCGGTGATGGCGCAGGAACGACAAGAGGACTTGCACAGGCGGGGGCTTCCGGAATTAAGGCCGCAAGAGCGGTACTCGCAAGACTTTAAATCCTGATTTGCCGCAGGCAAAGAGACGCTCACAGTAAATAAAAGAACCTATATTTGTGACTTTAGTCGCTGCGGTTTGAATACTCGCTTATACACGCTCGTATCCAAACC